>Ga0209415_10001116_pt1 | contig 50982 bp, 48 predicted proteins | sample PeaSoiSIISIP2007_FD_187696 | JGI IMG/M metagenome (GOLD analysis project Ga0209415, IMG submission 187696) | Peat soil microbial communities from Weissenstadt, Germany - SII-SIP-2007 (SPAdes) (version 2) | ecosystem: Environmental > Terrestrial > Soil > Wetlands > Peat | place: Germany... | reverse complement strand
GCGTCGAGGCGACCTTCCGGCGGCAGTGCCACGATGATCTGCCCGTCGCCGAAGGCGAAGAGGTCGGCGCGGCGGAGCAGACACTCGCCTTTCGCCGCACGGCGGCGGCCAAGGGTGAGAAGGCGGCACAGCCGGCCATAGGCGGCGCGGTCGGTTGGATAGCACAGCACGCTTGGCGCATCGGCGAAATCGAGGCGCGCGCCGACGACGAGGCGCAGGCCCAGCTCCTTTGCCGCGATATGCATGCGCACCACGCCCGCGAGCGTGTTGCGATCGGTGACGGCAATGGCGCCGTGGCCGAGCGCGGCGGCCGTCGCCACGAGCTCCTGGGCATGCGAAGCGCCGTGGAGAAAGCTGAAATTGGTGCAGACCTGCAGCTCCGCATATCCTTGGGCACTCATGCGAAGAGCCCGTGCACATACCAGCTTGCGTCGCCGACGCCGCGGAAGATCCAGAACCGGCAGCCCTCGAGCGCTTCGATGCGGTAATAGTCGCGCGCTGGAGAATCCGTAGCACCGCCGCGCCACCATTCCGGCGCGATGCGTTCCGGGCCTTCGAATTGGCTCACTTCATAGCTGCGGCCGCGCCAGCGGAAGCGCAGCGGCGGCGCTTCCGGGAGAGGCGGCGCGGCGTCGATCGGCTCCGGACGGTCGAGCAGCATTATGGGCCGCGGTGCGCAGCACAGGCCTCCGGCCGCGCGGCGCCGCGTCAGGTCAATGGGCCGCAGCGCCGCTTCGCGCTCGGGGATGTGCGTGTCGCGCGGCGCGAATTCCCGGACGGCGGCCGCACCGGCGCGGCCGCGCAGCCGATCGACGAGCTGCGCCAGATCGGTGCCGTCGGCGGGATCGGCGAAGCCGGCCTGCGCCGCTTCCAACCGGTCGGTCGCCGCCGCCGCCAGCGCCATCGCCTCGATCCCGAACCCCGGCTCGATCCCGTCTAGCTTCTCGCGGAAGAGCCGGAGGAGATGCGGCGCGTCATGGGACGGCCGGCTGGTGCCGATGGCGAGGCGCTGTGCCGTTGCGTCGACGCGGCAGCAGACGAGCTCGAGCCGGCGCGCACCGCGCCCGGCCTCGCGCAGCACGGCGCAGAGCCGGGCGAGCAGCCGTGCCGTCGCAATCTCCAGATCCTCGCGCCGGCTGAGCGGCTCGAGAAAGGCGGCGCGGCAGGACCATTCCGGCGGTGCGGCGCGCGGCGTGATCGGCTCGGCTTCGCGGCCCTGGAGCTGGTCGAGGCGGCGCGCCACCGCCGCGCCGTAGCGCGTCACCAGCGGCGCGCGCGGCATGCGCATGACCTCGCCGATGCTGCGCAGCCCCACTCGGTGGAGCGCCTCGACCGTCTCCTCGAGTAGCCGCAGCCCGGCCGTCGGCAGGAGCGCCAGGCGCTCGCGCGCGGCATCGCCGGCGGGAAGGATCGGGCTCGCGCCTTGCGGACGGCGGAAGCGCGCCCAGGCCCAGGCGGCGGCCGGCGTATCCGCCACCGCCGGACGGACCGCCACCCCGGCCACGAGCAGCCGCCGCATGGCATCCTCGATGAGCCCCGCCTCGCCGTCGAAGAGATGGGCGCAGCCGGTGATCTCCAGGATGATGCCGTCGGCCCCGTCCATCGCCGCCCAGGGCGCGAAGCGCCGGCACCATAGGACGAGCTGGTCGAGCGCCGCCGCGTCGGCCCGCGGATCGGCCTCGGCAACGAAAAGCCCGGCCGTCAGCGCTCGCGCGTCGGCGAGCGTCATTCCCGGCGTCAGCCCTTCCTCGGCCGCGGCTTCATCGACCGCGGTCAGGCGCACGCCGCCCTGACCCGCGGCAACGAGCGCCAACGGTCCCGCGACCGGCCTATTCTGCCGCCGCCAGCGGTCGGTCGCCCAGCTCGGCAGCCAGAACGAGGCGAAGCGCCTCATCGTCGAACTCCACCAGCCATTCGCCCTGCCCGCCGCCGCGGCAGCGCAGCAACGAGATCCGCCATCGGCTGCGCCCGAGCATGGCTTCCTCGCAGGCTGCCGGCGCCGCGGTCACGCGCCAGCGGGTGAGCGCGACCGAAGGCGAGACCCGTCCCGGCGGCGAGAGCAGGAGGCCGAGCGTATCGCCCGCCTCCGCCGCCAGCTGCAGGCGACGGCTCGCCTTCATCGCCACCTCCATCCCCTCGCCCACCACCGCGGCCAGGCGCCGGCAGCGCAGCCCTTCCTCCATGGCCCATAGCGCCTCCTGCGCGCGCCGCGTCTCGAGCAGGATCAGGCGCTCGGGGGCAAGCCCGAAAAGGGCAAGGCCAGGGCCATAAGGGCGGCCCATGGCCCGGGCCGCCGGACCGCCGCGGCACCACAGGATCCGCCCCGCGCTCTCCGGCAGACGACCCAACAGCGCGGCGGCGAAGCCGAAGCCGGCGGCATCTCCCGCCGCACCCAGCACCTCATGCAGGCCGCTAGAGGCGAGGCCCGACCAGGGCAGCGCGGCATCGAGTTTGGCGATGCCGAGCGGCAGCGGCGCCCGCCGCCTTCTCTGGCGAGCAGGATCGGTGCGCCAGAGCCGCTCCCGCAGCTCGGTCAGAAGGAGGTTTCGCTCGCTCATGCCAGAAATGTTCTTGTTATGTTCTAGGCCCGGAAAAACTGCGAGTCAAGCCGAGTCGCACCCCGCCGCGCGCCGGAAAGCCACCCTTTGCCTTGCTCCGTCGGCGGATGCTAGGGTCGCGCCCTCACGCCCTAAAATCCGACAGGATTTGCAATGAAGCTTTGCCGTTTCGACGACAACAGGATCGGTCTCGTTCGCGGCAACACCGTCCATGACGTGTCGGCAATTCTCGACGACCTGCCGGTGCCGCGTTATCCGCTGCCGCATGGCGATTTGCTCATCGCCAACCTCGATCGCCTGCGCAGCAAGATGGAACGCTTGGCCGACGGGGCGAAGACGATTCCGGCGGCAAAGGTCCGCTTTCTGAGCCCGGTCGCCAACCCCTCGAAGATCATCGGCACGCCCGTCAACTATCGGGCGCACGCCGCCGAGGCGAAGACCGACGCGGCGCTGGCGCAATATTCGGCGGGGCGGGAGCGAACCATCGAGGAGCAGGGCCTGTTCCTCAAGGCCACCAGCTCGCTGGTCGGGCCCGGCGAAGGCGTCGCCGTGCGCTTTCCCGAGCGCCGCACCGATCACGAAGCCGAGCTCGGCGTCGTCATCGGCAAGCGGGCATCGAATGTCGCGGAGAACGCCGCCTTGAGCTTCGTCGCGGGCTATGCGATCGCGCTCGACATGGTCGTCCGCGGCCCCGAGGACCGCAGCTTCCGCAAATCGGTCGAGACCTACGCGGTGCTTGGGCCCTGGCTGGTCACCGCCGACGAGCTGGGCGATCCCGCGGCGCTCTCCTTCCTCCTCACCGTCAATGGCGAAGAGCGCCAGAAGGCGAACACGCGCGAGATGATCATGAGCATCCCGCGGCAAATTTCCTGGGCGTCGTCCTTCTACACGCTCCACCCCGGCGACATCATCATGACCGGCACCTGCCAGGGCGTCGGCCGTGTCGTGCCGGGCGACCGCATGACGGTCACCTTTGAGCGCATTGGCACGATGGAGGTGCCGGTTCGCGCCGCCGAGTAAGCGCCGCCTACTTGACCGCGAGCGCGTTGGCGGGCGAGCCGACGCCGCCCGTGAGGTTGAGCGGCTTGACCGTGACCAGGCACTCCCAAACGCCGTCGCGCGCGCAATCCTCGGCGAGCGCGTCGAGCGACCACAATTCGCCGATGGCGAGGCCCAGAAGCGCGATCAGATAGGGATGCATCATGCCGACATGCCCAGGGTACATGCCGGGGGCGCCGGCGAGCTCCGCGGCAAAAGGCGTCTCGGCGACGGGCGGCATGCATTCGAGCGCAACATTGTCGGCGGCGCAGAGCGCGAACTGGTGGTCCCAGAGCCAGGCCAGCGTGTCGTGCCCCTGACGCAGGCCCGGCGTCCGCATGTTCCGCGGGAAGTCCCGCCGCTCCTCGGGCGACATCTCCGCGAAATACATCCGCATCCATCCGGTGCGCAGCAGCAGGATATCGCCGGGACGAAACGCCACGCCTTGCGCTGTCGCCGCGGCATCGATGAGCGCGGTCGGGATCGGCTGCGCTGAGCGGTAATCGAGCCGGTCGCCGCGTTGGGCGAGGTAGCGCTCGATGTCGATGACGACGCCGCGCCCGACAATGCCGCGCTCGGCGAAGCGATTGATCCCGAGGCGCGGGCTGCCCTCGGCGATCGCCGCATCGGGCATGCCGTTGTAGAAGCCGTGGAGGGGATGGCGGAAGTGGCGCAGCCCGTCGACCTGCGTCGTGCTCTGCAAATAGAAACCGTCCAAATAGTCGTCGCGATGATGGATGCCGTTGCCGAAGATGGTGTGCCGCACCGTCTTGCGATGCGCGATCACCGGCGGATCGAAGGCGTCGAGCGCGCAGTCGAGGTTGAAGACGGCGCCGCGGCGAACGCATTTCGTCGCCGCGACGACGCGCTCGGGCGTGAGAAAATTGAGCATGCCGAATTCGTCCTCGGCGCCGAACACGCCCCAGGACGAGCCGCGCGGCGCATCGGTCCGCGCCAGGAGTTCGGCATAGCTTGGGATGGTCACCGCGCTCTCGCGTTGCGGCTCTATGGGACCGGAATGCCGCCCGGCTTGCTCACGGCAACCCAGGTCTGCGCTTCAGGACGCCACAAGGTGATGATGGCGTCCGACACGTCGAGGCCGCGCTGCGGCTCCTTGTTGACGAAATCATAGACGCCGTAAATGCCGGCGACGCCCTGGAGCTTATTGAAATAATCGCGCAGCTGCGCGGCCGTGGCATCGGGGCCGAGGTTGCGCAGCGCACCCGCGACCAGCATCGCCACCTCCCAACCGTGTCCCAAGGGCAGATCGGGCTTGATCCCCGCCGCTTCGAAATATTTGTAGAATTCCGCAATCTTCTGCGCCACGGCCGGGGCGACGAGCTTGGGATCGCGCACGATCCATTGCGAGGTCGGGATGTACAGCTGCTTCGGCAAGAAGGCGGCGTATTGACTCATCTGCGCATAAGTCATGCTGCCGTCGCCTGTGCCGGTGGGAACGTCGAGGCCGGCCTGCACCATGCCGCGAAAGATGGTGGCGACCGGCGCGCCCGTCGCCCAGGGGATGAAGGCCTGGGGATTGGCGGCCTTGATCTTCTCCATCTGCGCGGAGATGCTGACGTCGGTGATGTTGAAGTGCTGGGTTTCGACCGCCTGCATCGTCGCATTTTCAGGCAGCGCGAGCGCGCGCTTGATGGCCGCCTCGGCAGTTTGTCCCGTTGCATCCGTGCCGAATAGGAACGCAACGTGCGTCCAGCCGCGCAAGCGGTAGTAACGGATGAGGGCGGTCATGATGGCGTCGCTAGATATGTTTTCGGAGAAATCGTAGCTGCCCTTGTCGGTCGGACCGAAGGGCGAGAAGCAGTACATCATCGGCCCGTCCTTGGTGAGCGGAGCGACCGCGCGGCAGGTGGCGGAGAGCGACGGGCCGAAAATCACCGCCGGTTTCGCGGCAATGATCTCGGTGGCGAGCTGCACCGCGAGCTGGGGATTGGTTTCATCGTCATGGAGGACGAACTGGATCATCCGGCCGTTGATGCCGCCTGCGGCGTTGATGGCCTTCTCCGCCAGTGCGAGCGATTGCTTCTCGCCCTGGCCAAGAAAGGCGGCGCCGCCGGTCATCGATCCGATGTAGTTGATGACATAGGGCTCGGCGGCGCGCGCCGCCGGCTGGGACAGGATACCCGCCGCCAGGGCCAGAGTGCCGACAGTAGCAGCCGCAACAAAACGTTCCCGCATCGCCACGCCCTCCTCCCAATATCTCTCTAATTCAGCGGCACCCCGGTGGGCTTGCTCACCGCCTGCCAGGTCTTGGCCTCGGGACTCCAGCGCGTCACGATAGTGTCGGATATGTCGAGGCCGCGCTGCGGCACCTTCTCGAAATCGTAGATGCCGTCGACGCCGGCAAAGCCCTTGAGATGGGCAATGAAGTCGCGAATTTGCGTGGCGCTTGCCGCAGGCCCGAGCGTCTGCAGGGCGTGAATGACGACCATCGCCGGCTCCCAGGCAAGTTGCGCCGAGATATCCGGCTTGGCGCCGATCGTCTCGAATGCGTCATAGAATTGCTTGTGCTTCGCCGCCATTGCCGGCGGGAGCAGGGCCTCATCGCGGATCGGCCATTCGGAGGACGCGATGTAGAGCTGCTGCGGCAGGAAGGACGCGTATTGCGTCATCTGCGCATAGGTCATGTTGCCGTCGCCGGTGCCGTAGGGGACGTCGAGCCCTGCTTGCACCATGCCGCGGAAGATGGTCGCCGTCGGCGCGCCCGTGCTCCAGGAAATGAAGGATTGCGGCGCGGCCGCCTTGATTTTCTCGATCTGCGCCGAGACGCTCACATCGGTCGTGTTGAAATGGCCGACCTCGACCACTTTCATGTCGCTGTTCTCGGGCATCGCCAGAATCTGCTTGAGGCCGTTCTCGGCGTCCTGGCCGGTCGCATCGGTGCTGAACAACAACGCCAGCTGCTTCCATCCCTTGAGATGAAAATAGCGCACCGTCGCATTGGCGAGATCGAGGGTCGAGACATTGGCGCTGAAGACATAGCTCCCGGGCTCGGGATGAACGCCCGGCGAGAAGCAATACTCGACCGGACCGTTCTGCATCAGCGGCGCCATGGCGCGGCAAGTGGCGACGAGCGACGAGCCGAGGATGATCGCCGGCTTCTGCGCCAGAATTGTCGAGACGAGCTGAACCGCGGTTTGCGGATTGGTCTCATCGTCATGGAAGACGAAGCGCAACGGCCGCCCGGCAATGCCGCCGGCGCCATTGGCCGTCTTTTCCGCGAGCCGAAGAGCCTGTTGCTCGCCCTGCCCGAGAAAGGCGCCTTGGCCGGTCAGCGACAGAATGACATTGACGTCGAACGGCTCGGCCGCGCGCACCGGCGCCGTCGACGCCGGGATCCACGTCAACGCAAGTGCAAAAGCCCATGCCCCGACAACCTTCGCTTTCATGGCCTCGCCCCTCCGAATGCAATGGAAATTTTCGGCGCCATCTTCCGCAATTGTCAATGTGATTATCGCAAGAGCTGCTGCGCCACGAGATAACCCGAAGCCGCATTGACGCCGCCGCCCGGCCAAGTCGACGCGCCGATCATGTAGAGCCGCGCAATCGGCGTCCGATAGCGCGACCAGCCCAGGAGCGGCCGGCAAAAGTAATGCTGGTCGAGATGGTGGCTGCCGCCATTGCAGTCGCCGCCGACGAGATTGGGATTGCCGCGCTCGAGATCGAGCGGCGAGACGACATGGCGCGCAAGCAGCGCGCTCTTGAGATTGGGTGCGTGCTCGGCCAGGAGATCGATGAGGCGGTCGGCGACTTGCTCCTTGACGCCGTCCCAATCGCGGCCGTCGATGCGGCCCGCCGCGTCGCCGCGGATCTCGGCGGGAAAGGCGCGGGCGTGAATGCGCGCGACATGGCGGCCCGGCGGCGCGCGCGAGGGATCGATCTGCGTCGTCTGGCTGACGACCAGCATCGGGCGCGCCGGGATCTGGCCGGAGAGCGCCTCGCCATAGGCCCGCGCGATGTCCTCGGCGCCGCCGCAGACATGGACGTAATTGAACTCGGCGAGATCCTCGGCCGCGCGCCATTCGAGCTTGCGGTCCAACGCCAGATGGACGACGAACGTTCCGGGGGCGTGGCGGAAGCGGCGAATGCGAGCGTGAAACCGCGCCGGCAGCTCGCCCTCCGGCACCAGGCGTCCGAACAGCACGCGCGGCGTCACATTGGCGATGACGGCGCGCGCCGCCGACAAGGTCTCGCCCTTGCCCGCGGTCACGCCGACGGCGCGGCCTTGCTCGATGTGAATTTGCGTGACCTCCATGCCCGTCAGGACCGTGCCGCCATACTGCTCGATCAGCGCGCGCAGCGCCGCAGTGATCCGTCCGGCGCCGCCCTCCGCGACGAAAAGCCCGCGCACATAGGCCGACATCGCCGCAATGAGCGCGAAGGTCGCGCCGCCGCGAACGTCCGGCCCGTAATCCAGGTGGAAAGCCCAGGGCGTGAACAGGCCCTTCACCGCCGGCGAATGAAACTCTCCGTCGACGAATTGGCGCGACGACTGCACGAGGATGCGGCAGAGCCGCGCCGCGTCGCGCGGGCCGTGCGCCCACAGCCGCGCGAGATGTCGCGCCATCGCCGCCGAAGGCAGCGCGGCGAAGTGCAGCGGCAGAAAATCCGGCGCCGTCCGCCGATAGAGCGTCATCACGCGCCGCCAGCCCGCGAGATCGGCGGCCGAATGCGAGGCCATCTCGCGCTCGGTCCGCTCGGGATCGGTATAGACGCGGGCGGCAGTGCCGTCGGCATAGGCGCTCGCATAAGGCAGGGTATTGGTCAGGAAGCGCAACCCGGCCGCGGCGAACTCCGCCTTGAACGCCTGATAAGCGGGCGAGGCGGTGAAGAGCGTGACGTTGCTGGCGAAAAGATCGTGCTTGAAGCCCGGGAGCGTCACCTCGGCGGTGCGCACCCCGCCGCCCGCTTCAGCGGACCCCTCGAGCACCGCGACCCGCCAGCCGGCGCGGGCAAGGCACAGGGCGCAGACGAGACCATTATGGCCCGACCCGATGACGATCGCATCGTAGTCGGCCATCGGCGGCGGCGCTCGATTCTCAGCGGATCGACATTTTCACGTCGATGGCGTCTTCGCGGATCTTGCGGCCTTCGAGCTTTTCGAGCCAGCGGATGAAGCGGAACTTGTTGTCGGTCTCGTCAACTCGCCAATAGCCGTAATCCTCGTAGCTCACCTCGGTGTCGGCGGCGATGAAATGCGGCCCGTCGCTGCGGAAAGCGCGCTGCACCGCCTCCTTGAAGCCTTGGACGGTATCGACGCGATGGGCGCTCTTGATGCCGGCGCCGCTCGCGATCGCGACGAGATCGTTGTTGTGCGCGCTCCCGGTCGGGACGTAGCCCGAGGCTTCGTAGACCTTGTTGTCGAAGACGATGTGAATGAGGTTCTTGGGCCTGAGGCGGCCGACCGTGAGCAGCCCGTTGACGTTCATCAGCGCCGCGCCGTCGCCGTCGAGCACGACGATCTTTCGGTGCGGCAGAGCGAGCGCCAGTCCCAGCCCGACCGACGACCCGCTGCCTAAGGTCTTCAGGCCGAAAGTGCCGTCGCCGCGGCGAATACGATCCCATTCGACGACGCAGCCGCCGACGGTGGCGAGGCACGGCACGTCCGCGAACAGATCGACCACGCTTTTCATCGCTTCCGCGCGCTTCAACATCACAGCACCGCCTTCGACAGCAGGATCGCCACCGGCTTCCTGGCGTTGTAGGCCTGAATGACCGCGCCGGCGATGAGATCGTCGGCCTTGTCGAGATCCTCGAGGACATAATAGGGAATGCGCAGCGCCGAGAGCACCGGCTCCGTCACTTGGCCAAGCTGGGGAAACGACATGTCGCCGCGATAACCGGCATAGAGCACCAGGAGCAGCATCGGGATCTCGAATTGCAGCGCCGTCGTCGTCAATCCGTTGCAAGCGTTCAATAGCCCGGCATTCTGCATCATCAGGGCGCAGCGGCGCCCGGCAAGATAGGCGCCGGTGCAAATTCCGACGCCTTCCTCCTCGCGGCTCAAGGGCACGTGCACGAATTCATTGCTTGCATCGAGCCCATCGCAGAGCTTCGCCAGGCTCGCATCCGGGACGGACGCGACGAGGCTCACCCCGGCGCGCTTCAGGCCACGAAGGATGATCGCTGCACTTTCGGCCGACGGCACAATCCACCTGCCTTTCGTTCTAAAGGGAGTCTTCGCGCGCCTATTTCTTCGGGACGTAGCCGATGGCTTCGATCTCCAGCCCGCAATCCATCGGCGTGCGGCCGGCCTGCATCCGCGTTCGCGCCGGCAGCGCGTCCTTGCTCGAGAAATAGCTGCGGTAGATGCGGTCGAAGCCCTCCTGCTGGTTTTGATCCTTGAGCCAGACGATGACCTTCAAGAGGCAATCCATGTTCGAGCCGGCCGCCTCGACGAGCGCCTTCATGTTGTCCATGATGATCTTGACTTGTTGCTCGAACGGGATCGCGGGGAATGCCGGGATCGGCTTGCCCGCGCGCCGGGCCTCGCGCAGCGCCGCGCAATAATCCGCCGGAAAGGGCGGCAGGCCCGAGATGAACAGGAGATCGCCGTAGCGCACGCAGAGATTGAACGGGCCGTCGGTTTCGGGCAGTCCGGCATTGACGACTTGCTTCTCCATTCCCCTCTCCGCTGTCGGCTGGCGCGCATTTCTACCGGTCTCGCTTCCCGCTGTCGATAGGATTGATGCGCGACCGATTTGAGGTCCGAGGCCGTCCAGGAATTTGTCGAGCGCCGCGTTGAACGCCTCCGGGCACTCCATCATCGTGAAGCGCCGCGCGCCCTTGATCCAGGCTTGCGTGAAATTCGGCACGTGCCGCAGCAGTTCCGGCCGGTCGGGCGACGGATCGTCGTCGCCGCAGATCCCGAGAATTGGACAGTGTATCGACGCCACCTGCGGCACGAGATTGGGCAGCGAGGTGTAGTACTCGCCGCTGGCGACGTAGTGACCCGGCGAGTGGCCGGCGAAGAGCCGGATCACCTTGGCGCGCACACGCGAATCCTTGGGAAAGATCGGAAAGATTCTTTCGTACTCCTTGTCCATGTAGGCTTCGAGACCCTCGCGTCCCACGGCGCGCAACTTGTCGAGCATCATCAGATGCAGATCGCCGAAAGACATCGCGTGCTTCTGTCGGCGCCGCTCCAGCAGCGGATAGCCGTCGAGCTCGTACCACGACGCCAAGACCAGGCCGCGCACGCGTTCGGGGTGATGGATCGCATAGGACACCGCGAGCGGCGTGCTCATGGCGACCGCGACGATGACCGCCCGGCGGATCTCGAGATGATCCATGAGGGCCGCGAGATCATGCATCTGGTTCCACAGCGAGTAGCCGTATAGCGGCACCTGACTCTTTCCGTGCCCGCGGCGGTCGTAGACAAGGCAACGGAAGCGCTGCGAGAAATAAGGGATCTGATCGTCGAACAGCGCAATCCCGTGGCTTTCGCCATGGACGAAGACCAAATCCGGTCCGTGTCCGTGCTGCTCGTAATAGATCTCGCAATTGTTGACCGTCGCCGATGGCATGATGCTCTCCTCTGGCGCATCCGGCCGCGGCTTATCCCCGCCGCAGGTTTTCTCTACGCCGCCCCTCGACAGGCGGCAAGCGAAGATGTTGAGTAGCGCGATCGCAATCGACCTCGGCGAGCGCGGAGCGGAGACGCGGGTGCAGGAAACTCTATCGGGCGCGACCGCCACCGAAGCGGGCTTCGCCCCAAGAGCGGCGCGGCGGCTCATCGCCGGGGCGATTGCGTGCGTCGTCCTCGAGCAAATCTACTACTCCAATGCCGGATTTGCCGCGCTGACGATGCCCGCGGACATCGCATTGACCCCGCTCACTTTCGGCTTCGGCGTCGGACTTTTCGCCGTCGGCTACGTCCTCTTCGACACGCCCCGGTTGGTGGTGGAAGGCAAGGCGATGGCCGCCTGGACTTGTCGGGTCATCCTCACCTGGGGAGTCCTGTCGATCGCAACGGCTTTCGTCGCGACCCCGAGCGGTTTCGCGATCCTGCGGTTCCTCCTCGGCCTCGCCGAAGCGGGCTTCGTGCCGGCGCTGCTGGCTTATGTCGCTGTGCGGGTGCCGCAACGGCAACGCGCGCTTGCGGTGGGCCTCTGGACCCTGGCGGTGCCGCTGGCCGCAATCATCGGCGGACCGATGTCGGGATTGCTGCTGGAGCTCGACGGAGTCTGGGATCTCGCCGGCTGGCAGTGGCTATTCCTCGTCGAAGCGGTCGCCGCCCCGATCGTCGCCTTCTGCGCCTATTTCCTTTTGCGCTCGGCTCCCGCCCAAGCCGCGCGGCCATTCACCGAGGATACCGTTCCCAACGCGGGGCGCGCCCTGGCGCTAGGCTTGCTCCAACTCGGCATGAGCATCGGGATCTCCGCTATCAGCCTATGGCTGCCCGTCATCCTCCGATCGCTTGCGTCTCTCGCCAATCTTCGAGTCACCTTCATCATAGCGGTCATTTGGATGGGCGCTGCGGTCGCGAGCGCGCTCTGGCTCCGCTTCGCGGCGCGGCGCGAGGACGGCCCCTTCCTTTTGGCGGCGCCGTTTTTTGCCGCAACTGCCGGCTTCCTGCTCAGCGCCTTTCTGCCGTCAGCGCCGCTCGCGGTCGTGTTCCTGGCGCTGGGCGTGAGCGGCGTGCTCGCGGCCTGCGCCGTCATCTGGTCGATGCCCGAGCCGATGCCGAGGGGCGGCTCGGCGCCGATCGCCCGCCTGGGAAATCTGGGCGGGTTTATCGGCCCGGTTGTCATCGGTTGGCTGCGGCAGAGCACCGGCGATTTCGCCGCGGCCTTGACGTTCCTGGCCGGGGTAACTTGCGTTGCCGGAGCAATCGCCATGTTCCTTCGCCGGCTTCGGCACAACGGAGCCAGCCAAGCCGCTGCGCGCACGGCCAAGTGACGCCAATGCCGCGCTTACGGAACAATCGCCTTGGGCCAGCGCACGCGGCTCTGACGCAAGCCCAGGCTCACCAGCAGCACCGCCATTCGGATCGGCGCGCCGATGCCTTCGACCACGGGCACGCCAAGCTGCTCTTGCAGCCAGAGCGGCTTCATATGAACCGGGCACTGGGCAACACCCATGGGATAGATCACGTCGGCGCCTTCCTCGCGGATGAGTTCGCGGGCCCGCACCAGGAAATTCTCGACAAGCGCTTCGCGATTTGCGGCGATGTCCGGCAGATCGAGTCCGGAGAACCGATAGCCCGCGATCAGGGATTCCATGCCGTAGCGGCGGATCACGGTGCGCGCTACCGGCAACAGCCTCTCGCGATAGATCAGCACGCCGACCCGCTCGCCGACGATGCCGGCGATGTGGAGCGCAGCCTCGGTCGGACCGACCACGGGAATGTCGACCGCCGACTTGCCGCCATCGACGCCGAGGTCGAGCGCGCCCAGCGGCACGACGGCGTGATAGCCCTGGCGCTCCGCTTCGCGGAAGCCTTCGATGAAGGCTGGCGCTGCGGCCTGTACCTCGGCCGGCGTCACGCCGCGACGATAGGACGTCGCCGCCGCATCGACGATGCCGATCTCGATTTCCGTCGAGGAATAGGAGAGCGCGACGTCGATGCGCCGGGTCCGCTCTTCGGGCGGGAATTCGCCGACGACGAAGCCGACGCGGATCATGGCCTGCCTCCGGTTTATTGGCGATTGTCGATTGCGCGATGGCTCGGCACAGCATCATGGTTCCATGGTAGTGTCAAGACGATGGGCTGAGAGCGCCGCGATAATGGGCCGACCTGGTGCCATACTAGGATGGGGCGGCGGCAATGACACTGGCGCAGACATTGCGTTTCCGCTGTGCCCGAGCCCGCACCACGGATTCTCGAGCACTGTTGAGGGCAATGGTATTACACTCGACGATGAGATCGCGAGGCTCAGGCTCGTGGTCGATGTGGCTCGGGAGGTGTGGGGCAGAGGATCATGACGCAGGAAGCGCCGATCGCAAAAACCGATTTGGGCGAACTGAAGGGCGCCTGGGGCAATGGCGTCGCCGTCTTCCGCGGCATTCCCTATGCGGCGCCGCCGGTGGGCGAGCGGCGCTTCGCGCGGCCCGCGGCGCCGGCGCCGTGGCGCGGATTGCGAGACGCGGTGGCGGACGGGCCGATTGCGCCGCAATCGCCGTCGCGCTTGCGCGTCGCCATGGGAGATTTCGCCCGGCCGCAAAGCGAGGATTGCCTGACGCTCACCATCTGCACGCCGGCGCCGGATGGCAAGGCAAGGCCGGTGCTGGTCTGGCTCCATGGCGGTGCCTATATGAGCGGCGCCGGCTCGCTCGGCTGGTATAACGGCTCCGTATTGGCGCGCGAGGGCGACATCGTCGTCGTCGGGGTCAACTACCGGTTGGGCGCGCTCGGCTATCTCTACCGGCCCGGCCTGAGCGAGGGCAATCTCGGTCTCTTCGACCAGGAGGCCGCGCTTGTCTGGGTCGCCGAGCATATCGGGGGCTTCGGCGGCGATCCCGGCGCGATCTGCGTCGCGGGCCAATCGGCCGGCGCGTCCTCGATCGCCTTTCTTCTGACTATGCCGCGGGCGCGCGGGCTCGTCCGCCGCGCCATTCTGCAAAGCGGGCCACTGGGCCGTGCGGCAATGAGCCTGTCCGACGCCGCCGCGATAGCCGAGCGCTTGCTCGACGCTCTTGGCATCGAGCGAAAGGATCCCGACGCGGCGACGCGACTCCGGGCGATGCCGCAGGAGCGCTTGCTCGAGGCGCAGATCGCGGTGGGGCGCAGCTTGATCCAGCAAGGCAGCATGGCCCTGCCCTTCGCGCCGGTGGGGTCGGAACTCGCAAATTCCGGCAAGTTCATCGCGGTGGTGGCGGATGGAGCGGCCCGCGTCGAAACCATCCTGGGCACGACGCGCGATGAAATGCATGCCTTCTTCGCCGCCGACCCGACAATGGAAAACCCCGATCCCGCGATGGTCGCGGCGCGCTTCAAGCAATTGGCCGGCGATGCGCAAGCGATCGAGACCTATCGCGGCCGGCGACCCGATGGCAGCACGACGGACTTGCTCGGCGATCTCATCACCGACCACAATTTCCGGCTGCCGGCGCTGAGCCTGGCCGAGGCGATCGCGGCGAGACGCGGGCGCGTCTGGGTCTATCAATTCGACTGGGCGCCGCCCGCGTCGAAATTCAAGGCCTGCCACTGCCTCGAATTGCCGCTGCTGTTCGGCAACCCCGAATCCTGGCCCGGCGCGGCGATGCTCGAGGGCGCCGATGCCGGCGAGATGGCAACCCTATCGGCGGCGATGCGCAACGCCTGGATCGCCTTCGTTCGCAGCGGCGCGCCCGACCACGGCGGCATGCCGCACTGGCCGGCCTGGCACCGCGACCGGCACGCCGTCATGCACTTCGACCGCGAGATCGCCGTCAGAAAGGAGTGAGACCGGCGCGCCTCAGCGCCATAGCTCCTTCGACGCGAGCCGCGCGCCTTCGACCAAGGCCTCGAGTTTCGCCCACATGATCGAGGGGTGGACGCGCTGATAGAACGCGCCTTGGGCGAAGCCGCAATCGGTGCTGCCGATCACATTCTCTCGCCCGACCAGCTTGGCGAGCCGCGTGATGCGCTCGGCCACCAACTCGGGATGCTCGACGATGTTGGTCGCGTGGCTGATGACGCCGGGCAGCAGCACGCGGCCGGGCGGCAGCTTGACCTCCTCCCAGATGCGCCACTCGTGCTCGTGCCGGGGATTCGCCATCTCGATCGAATAGCCGCCGACCCGCAGCTTCAGGAGGAGATCGACGATATCCTTGAGCGGCACGTCCGCGGTATGCGGGCCGTTCCAGCTTCCCCAGCAGATGTGGTAGCGGGTGCGATCCGCGGGAATGTCCCGTAGCGCGTGGTTGAGCGCATCGGTGCACATTCCGACCCATTTGCGGTAATCGGCCGGCGTCGCCGGCGGAACCATGCGGTCATAGATGCCGACCAGCCAGGCATCATCGATCTGCAAGACGAGGCCGGCATCGACGATGCCCTTGTATTCCTCGCGCAGCGCCTCGGCGATGGCGAAGACGCATTTCTCTTCGCTGCCGTAATATTCGTCCTTGAATTCCGGCAAGAGGCTCGCCGGCGCCACCACCGGGAGAAAGCCGCTGACGACCTTCGCCCCGGCGAGCGCCTGTTTGAGGTTGCCGATGTCGCGGCGGAGCATCGCTTGCCCGCGATACGCAATGGGCTCGCTCACGACCGTTTCGAGGATCGGGCCGCCATAGGGCATGGTCTTGTCGTATTCGGCATAGAACTCGGGAAAACGGTCGCGGTCGCGGCCGGCGAAGAGGGCCGGCTTAGCGCCGCTCTTGGCCGGCCTGGTGTGGACGCCGGAGAGACGCTCGATCGCATAGCGATACCAATGCGACTTCCCGAACTCGCCGTCATTGATGATGTCGAGTCCGACCTTCGCTTGTTGCCGGACGACATCGGCGACCGCGCTGCGCAGGCACTGCTCATAGGCCGTCTCGTCATAGGCCTGGTTCGCGAGCCGTGCGCGCACGAAGGCGATGAGATCGGCCGGCCGGATCAGGCTGCCGACATGGGTGGTGAGAATGCGCTTCGGCTGGTTCGCCATCTTCGTGCCCTCCCGTCATCGCCCGATTTCGGGCGGCGATCCCGCAACCGATAGCACGCACACGGCTTTCGATCGAGCGCCCTTGTGCTTCTACGACGAGCGCCCCTCGCCGCCTGCCTTCAGCGCCGCCTTGAACTCTCGGCGGATCTCGCGGCTGTTGATGTAGGCATAATCGAGCGGCGAGGGATCGCCCGGCACGAGCTTCAACGTCGCGAAGACCGGACCTGCGAGCAACAGGATCCGCGGAACCTCCGCGGTAAAGCGGTCGAGCTCATCGAACTCGAAAACATGGGGGTACCCCGCGCCGCGCGCCATGCCGGCGAAGCTCACCCGGCCACGGCCGGGAATGGGATGCGCGCCATTCGCCTCGTAGCAGCCGTTCTCGCAGACGAAATGCACGACATTGGTCGGCGCGACACTCGCTATCGTGACCAGACTCCCCAAATTCATTAGCAGGCTGCCGTCCCCGTCGAGGAGGATGATCTTGCGCTCGGGCATGCCCAGCGCCAGACCCAACGCTTGCGATGAGGCTTGGCCCATCGCGCCCGCGGAGTAAAGATTGAGCGGGTTCGGTGCGACGCGTCTCAAATCGAAGGCGGCGTTGTAAACCGCGAAGACGATAGCATCGCCGCGCTGTCTCGCCAGCGTCCGAATCGCATCGTCGCGGCGCATCATGGCCGCACCTGCCGGCCGATGAGCGCCACCAGCGGTCGCGAATTCGCATAGGCGCGATCGATCGCCGGCGCCAGCAGCGCCACGTCGGCCGAGTCCTCTATGCAAATGTGATCGATCCCCATGGCGTCCAGGATAGGCTCGACGATGCGCACGCCGTAACTCTCGGAGCGGTTCGGCGGCCGATCCGGCTCCTTCTGCAGCAACCCCACGAGCATGCAAATGGGCTCGCCGAATTCGACGGCGATGGCGCGGATCGCATTGATCGAATCGAGAAAGCCGGTGTTCTGCATCATCATCACGGCGCGCCGGTCGCAGAGGTTCAACCCGGCGCAGACCGAAATGCCCTCATCCTCCTTGCACACGCGGATGAGCCGGAAATCCTGGTTCTGCGACAAGGGCCAGAGCAGGCCGGCGCTGGTCCAGATGTCCGGCAGCGCCGCGACGAATTCGACCTTCGCCTCGCGCAAGGCAAACATGATCTCGGCGCCGCGCGGACCCGGCTCGCTTGCCATCGCATCTTCTCCCTGTCTTGGCGCGGCGTCGATCACCCGCTGCCGAGAAACTCTTTCATCGAGCGGCGATAGTCGCGATCCCGCGTGACCAGCTTCATGAGCTCGCCGGAGGCGAGCCCGGCGATCTTGTCGGGCGGCGTCCCCTCGCGCAACGCCTTCATCGCGTCGTGAATGGCGCGGACGGCCGCCATGAACGGCGCATGGCCCTGGAGACAAATCCGCACGCCCTTGCCGGCGAGATAATCGAGATCGGCAAGATCGTTCGCGACATTGCCGAGGACGAGCGGGATCTTGACCGCGGCAGCGGCGGCCTCGATCTGCTCGCGCGACTTGACGCCGGCGAGGAAGACGGCATCGACGCCCGTCGCCGCATAGGCCTTGACGCGCTCGACCGCCTCCGCGAGGCCCGTCACGGCCATGGCGCTGGTGCGGGCGATGACGGCGAAGGCTGGGTCCTGGCGTGCGGCAAGCGCCGCGCGCAGCTTGCCGGTGCCCTCATCGAGCGAGATGAGTCGTGTCTTGTCGGGCGCGCCGTATGGCGGCGGCAGCATTGTGTCCTCGATCGTCGCCGCCGCGACGCCCGCGGTCTCGAGCTCCTCGACGGTGCGCATGACGTTGAGCGCGTTGCCGTAGCCGTGGTCGGCATCGACCATGAGGGGCAAGCCGCAGGCCCGATTGATCCGCAGCGCCTGATCCGCGAATTCCGACAGCGTCAGCACTACCAGATCGGGCGCGCCGAGCACGGCAAGAGACGCCGTCGAGCCCGCGAACATGCCGACCTCATAGCCGACGGCCTCGGCGATGCGCGCCGAAATCGGATCGAAGACCGAGCCGGGATAGACGCAGCGGGATGCCGAAAGGATGGCGCGATACTTGGCTCGCCGCTTGCTCCAATCCATGGCCTCGCTCCTCGCCGTCCGGGAAAGGCGTCGTCATTCCGGTTTCTAGCGGATTCTGCGGCGGTCAGCGACCGTCCGAGCGTCCCGCCTTTGCCAGGACGCGCTCGAGCGCGGCTTGGCCGACGAACAGCTCCGCCGCGAACCCGACCGAGCGCGCGGCGGCGACATTTTCCGCGACGTCATCGATGAAGAGGGAGGCTCGCGGATCGATGCCGGCGCGCGCCGTCACCGCGCCAAAGGCTTCGAGCGACGGCTTGGCCAGCCCGAGCTCGTAGCTCAGATAGGCCTCGAACCGGCCGAGCGCGCCCTCGGTGCGATCGACCAAATAGCGCCAGTGCTCGGCATTGGTGTTGGAGAACAGCAGGATCCGATTGGCCGGGGCGAGCTCCTGCACCAGGGCGAGCATTCTCGTGTCGGGGTTGAAGTGGCTGCTCCACTCAGCGCGGAAGCCATTCCAGTCGAGCCTGTAGCCGAGCTCGCGGCGCAGTGCCTCATGCAATTCGGCGATCGTCAGCGCGCCGGTGTTGTAGCGCGGATCAAGCGCCTTCGCTCGGATCGTCGGGAGCGCATCGGGGACGCTGCAGGATTGCGCCAAGCGGTGAAAGAGCGATTCGTTGTCGTGGCCGACGAGAACGCCGCCGAGATCGAACACCAACGCTTCGAATGGGAGCTTCTTCGCGGCCATCGCCCGGTCCAGAACGCGGCTTATTGACGCCGGCGTGGGCATACAAATAGCATTCGTCAACGGGCGGGTCAGCCCCCCAGTCCCGAGCTCGGTAGTGGAAGGAGAGGCGGATGCGCGTTCAGTCCATCAACTCGGCAAAGCTCGCGAACCTGTTCCGGCAGGAGTTCGAGCTGTGCCGCGTCCGCGCCGGCGAGACCATCGCGCTCCTGTCCGACCAAGGCACCAGGCGCGAATATGTGGCGGCGGCCTTCGCCGCAGCCGAGGCGCTGGGCGCGCCGGTCTATGAGATGTGCGTCAATTCGGTGCCGAGCTGGACCAAGGTCGGGGTCGCGACCGTCGGCGCGGCCAAGGGCACGCTGGAGGCGCTCAAATCGGCAGATATGCTGGTCTGCTTCCACGTCCCCTTGTTCACGACTTGGCTCAAGGAGGTGCGCGAGGCCGGCACGCGCGTGCTCATGGTAATCGACCATCCCGACGACCTCGAGCAGGCGATGGCGCCGCCGGGGCTCAAGGAAGCCGTCATCCACGCCGGCGAGAAACTTCGCGCCGCCAAGCAAATGCGCATCGTCAGCGCGGCCGGGACCGATCTCACCATGCCCATCGGCGAATATCCCGTCATGATCCAATACGGCTACGCGGACGAGGCCGGACGGTTCGATCATTGGGGCGCCGGACACGTGCACACCTTCCCGAACGAGGGCAGCGCCAATGGCAAGGTCGTCATCGGCGCCGGCGATCTCATCGTTCTGCCCTACAACCGCTTCGTCGTCGACAAGATCGAGCTGCAGATCCGCGACGGCGTCATCCGCTCGGTCGAAGGCAGGCTCGACGCCAAGCTGATGCGGCATTGGCTCGACGACAACAAGCGCGCCCCCGACGACGACGAGGGATACTACGTTTCGCATGTCGGCTGGGGCCTCAATCCGCAGGCGCGCTGGGACGCAATGGCGCTTTATGGCGACGACCCCGACCGGACCCAGGCGGCGGCGCGCGGCTTCGCCGGCAATTTCCTGTTCTCCACGGGACCCAATACCGAAGGCGGCGGCAAGCGGGCGACGCGATCGCATTACGACGTTCCCATGCGCGACTGCACGGTTCTGCTCGACAACGATCGGATCATCGAGCAGGGCCGCATCCGCGACCCCAAAATGATCGTGCCCCGCGTGCAACGTTGACCGAACCGGCGTTCCACCGACCGCACAGCCTCGAGGAAGCGTTGTCGCTGCTGGCCGCCGATCCCGCCGCGCGCTGCCTCGCCGGCGGCGCGACATTGGTGGCGATGATGAACGCCAATCTGGTCGAGCCGGATGCCTCGCCCTACTATTGGCGCACGACTGCGAGTCGTGTCACCCACACCGCCGACCGCGCCATGATCGGCGAGCCGCCGATCGTCGGCATCGCCGCGGCCGTCAACAATGCGCTGCACCACGCAACCGGCCTGCGCCTCTACCAGCTCCCGATAACTTCGGAGCGCGTGTGGCGCGGGCTCCGCGCCATGTCTCGCGAACGCGATGGAGGACTGGGATTATGACCTATTGCGTCGGCCTTTCGCTCGTGGATGGTCTGGTCCTGCTTTCCGACACGCGCACCAATGCCGGCGTCGACAACATTTCGATCTTCTCGAAGATGCACATCTTCCAGATCCCCGACGAGCGCTTCATCGCGCTCTTGACCGCCGGCAACCTCGCGATAGCGCAGGCCGTGGTCAACCTGCTGCATGAGGGCATCGATAGCGACGAGCGCGTCGAGACGCTCTACAGCGTGCCGACGATGTTTCGCGCCGCCCAGCTCGTTGGCGAGGCCGTCCGCCGCGTCTATCGCGTCGATGGCGAGGCGATGCAGGCGCAGAACGTCACTTTTGACGTGTCGATCCTGCTGGGCGGCGAGATCAAGGGCCGCAAGCGGGCGCGGCTGTTTCAGATCTACTCGGCCGGAAACTTCATCGAGGCGACGCCCGATACGCCCTTCCTGCAGATCGGGGAGCACAAATACGGCAAGCCCATCCTCGACCGGGTCGTGCAATACGACACCGATCTCTATGACGGCGTGAAGCTCGTTCTGGTGTCGATGGATTCGACTTTGCGCAGCAATTTGACCGTCGGCATGCCGATCGATCTCCTGGTCTATCGGCGCGGCGCGCTGGTGCCGGAACTCAGGCGCCGGATCACCGAGGAGGACGAATACTTCCGCGCCATTCGCGAGCGCTGGTCGGAAGCGCTGCGCGAGACCTACCGCGCCATGCCGCGCCCCAACTGGACCGGCTGAGCGCCGGCGCCGCCGCGAAAACCGAATCGCAGCGCCTAGCCGAAGGAGGTCCGCAGCTGGGCCGGGCTGCTGCGGGCCGACCATTGCCGCAGCCAGACGGCAACCTGTCGCGCCGGCATGGGCGCGCTGATCAACGGCCCCTGGAGCGCGGCGACGCCGGAAGCGATCAGCCGGGCGGCGGCCTCCTCGGTATCGACGCCCTCGGCAATGGTCTCGATCTCCCACTCCTTGGCGAGTTCGAGATAGGCTTCGATCGTCTTCATCGCGTCGCCGGATTTCTTCATGTCGCGAATGAAGGAATGGGCGATCTTGATGATGGAGAAGGGTAACTGGCGAAAGCGCGTCAGCGACCAGTGACCGGTGCCGAAATCGTCGATCGCAAGGTCGATCCCTTTGAGGCGCAAGCGGCTCAGGATCTCCATCGTCCGCACCGGGTCGCGCGCTACGGCGCTCTCGGTGATTTCCAGGCAGAAATGGCCGGAGGGGATCTGTGCTTCGCCCAGACGGGCCGAGAGGCGGTCCGGAAAATCGATGGCGTTGAGACTTTTGCCGGAGACATTCACGGACATGGGCGTGACCAACGCCGAATGGCGAAGCTCCTTGTATTGCTCGATCGCCGTCGTTACGACCCAATCCGTCACCGCATCGAGGACTTTTGGCGTCCGTTCGGCGGAGGGCATGAAGCGGTCCGGCAGCAAGCGTCCCTGCTTCGGATGGTTCCACCGGAGGAGCGCCTCGAGAGCGCGAACCGCACCGTCCCGGCGCGTGACGATCGGCTGGTATTCGAGCACGAGTTGGTTCTTGGCGATTGCTTCATGCAGTTGCTCGGCGGCGGGCGAATCCGCCTCCGCCTTGACCCGTTCGAAGACATGCTGAAGCGCCGCCGGATGAAACGGCTTCGGCAAGGCCGCTACGACCGTGAGACCAAGGCTTTGCGCCAGGGTTTCCGCCGTCGAAAGAACCCGGTGATCGAAGCCGCTGGCGAGGATCAGCGCGTTCGGATAGGCCTTGCTGTTGAGAAAGCGCAACTCCTCGACCCCGTCGGTATCGCCGATCCGCAGATCGAGCACGATCACGTCCGGGAGTTCGGCCTGGAACTGCGAGCGGAATTCCGCGCCGCTGAGCGTCGTCGCCGGCTCGAATCCGGCAGCGACCGCAATGCGGCATACCAGCCGCCCAACCGCCGCGTCATCGTCCCGGATCAGCACCCGCATCGATGGTTCCGATCGGAAAAGGGGCGGTCGCTCCCGGCACACAACCTGGCGTCGGCAACATCATCGGGCCTGCCCGGTCGATCCCCGCAACGGTGTATTCTCGGCTGGAACGGTAAACGCGATGTTAAGCGCCGCCTCGATTCGCTCGCCGATCGAACCTTCCGGCGTTTCGTTCACGCCGCGGCGATCCATTCTGCGCACACGTCGAGGCGAGCATATTGCCGCCACAGAGCACGAGCCGCATACTCGAACTCCCCGAACCAATGCGAGGCAACGTCCGGATCGTCTCGGGCGCACGGCGGGCGAAGCCGCAGGCTGGCGCGAGGCGCTGCGCAGGTTTCTTGGCCGCCGGCCTTGAAACGGCTAACCTGGCGACGTAGCGTGATCATTCTGCATCAATCCGAAACCCTGGTTTCGGCAACGCGGAGGGGTAAATGGCTGGCCAAAAGAAGCGAGCGGGCGCAAAGAAGCGCGGCGCGAGGAAACCGAAGAAGTCGGCAAAGGCTGCGCCGAAGAAGGCGGCAAAGCGTGGCCGGACCGCGCGCAAGGCGGGAGGATCGAGACGCGCCGCCGCGTCCGCGAGGCCCCCGATCAGCCGGACGGTCGTCGAGGAGATTCTCATCTACTCCGCAAAATCGCCGGAGCCGCTGAGCGACACGGCGCTTGCCGAGATCGCGATTGCTGCCGACCTCGAGCCCAACCGGGTCCTGGAAGTGCACCAAAGGCTGTCCGACGCCTATGAGAACGAGGCTTCGGCGCCCGCGGTCATCCACTTCGTCCAACTGTGGGAGTCTGAGGACTAGCCAGGCTTCAAGAACCGGCCGGCAGCGGCCGCGGCGTCCCGCGGCCGCTGAAGATAAGAACGGCAGCCTCTGACGAGTCTCGCGCTCCTCAAGATCGATGCGATCGGGTGGTTCTGCTGCTGATCAACCGGCGGGGCTCGGGCCGCTTCTTCGCATTGTCGAGCGACCGCGGCACGCGATGACCGGGCCATGGTCATCAAAGTGAAACACAGACCTGCTTGCATCGTTCCGTTGCTGCCGCTGCAATCGCCTGATCATCGAAGCGCCGCTCTCGAATATTTTTTCGGAGGGTTGCCGAGAGTTTAGCGAGGCGGCGCGGCGAATAAGAGCGGTCACATGACGGCGAAGACAGGCATTGTCGGTTTTCTCGGCGAAAATGCGCTCGTGCTGCCGGCGCTGCTCGACGCCGCCATTGTCGCCAATGAGCGCGCCAAATACGTCCTAAGCCTCTTGCAGATGGCCGCAAACCAGGCCGAGCACCCGCAAGAATCGGCGCCCTCCCTTCGCGCCGAGCGCGAGGGCTGCGGCATTTCCGACCGCAGCTTCGACCGTGCAGTCGCCGAGAGCGTGAGCGACGGCCGCGGCACTTATCATATTCCTGGCGCGCAGCGGCTCATCTCGGTTCTCGATAACGCGCTCAGCGAGATGATCGCGCCCTTGGCGGCGGCAAACGGCGACGCGATGCAATCGGCCGAACCGCGCCAGCACTATCGCGAACGGCTGGAGCGGCTCATCAGCGCTCGTCCGGCGGTCGCCGACGACATGATCGGCGGCGACACGATCGCCGCGCTGACCTCCGGCCGGCCGGCCTCGGGCGATAGCATGCATGTGCTGGTCATGGATCTGCACAAGGAGCTCAATCGGCTCCAGGGAATGATCGCGAGCGACGAGGTCGAGGGATGCAAGGCCTATGGGATCACCGAGGCGGATCGCTCGCTGCTCGCGGCCTTCATGCGGGGCGTGAAGCGAACGGCGCCGCTGAAATTCGATCATCCGGGCCTGGATACGACGGCGGCCCGTTCGGGCGAAACGCTGTTCATCCAGAATAACCTCGGCACGACCGAGGCGCATGTTCTCGTCGTCCGCGTCACCGACTCGGCCGCGAGCGTCACGCACACGGACATCCACGCCCAGCGGCTCCGCTTTTTCCAGAGCCTGCTCGAGGGCACCGGGATCGGCTGGGAGGAGTTGCGTTCGCACCAGGGAGCGGGGCTTGCGGAGACCGACTTGTTCTATGTGGCGCGCGGGCGATTTGCGGGCTCGGACCCGGCGGAGCTCTGCCGCTTCCTCGAGCGCGTCGGCTCGCGCCTCGTCTTCCTGATCGACTGGAACAGGGCGCGCAAGCGCTTGCGGCTGCTCGTCCCCAACGAAGTCGCCGTCAAGATTCTCAAATGGGCCGCCGACAACGACCTTGGGCACCGCGGGTTCCTGGCCCTCGGCGGCGAGCGGCTTGTCTATGACGCGCTCGAGCAGGCGGTGAAGACGCCGCTGCGTTACGGCGAGCCGCTCCACGAGATGATCGGCATTGGCGTGGCCGAAGAATATCTGCGCTATGTGCTGCAGATCGCGGCGAGCGGCTTGCTCAAGGGGCAATCGGAAGCTCTGATCCGCGACCAGGTGCGGGCCGAGCTTTTCAATCACTTCCGCTCCGCCGAGCAGCGGCTGCTGGCGGATTGCAGCCGCCATGCCGGCATCATCCTGCGGCTCGCCACGGGCCTGCGTGCGACCGTGCGGCTTGGCCCGTCTTCGAGCGCGGACATGCTGGCGCGCAATGCGGCGCAAGCGAAGCTGGCGGAAAGCCGCGCCGACGAAATCGTCAAGGAGATGCGGCTGACCGTGCGGCGCATTCCCGGTACCGAAATCTTCCGCCGCATTCTGGAAGTCGCCGATGACGCGGCCGACGATCTCGAAGATGCCGCATTCCTGACCGGGCTTCTCTCCGGCCGGCCCGCGCTTGCGGAACTGCCGGCACCGCTCCTTTCCCTGGCCGACCTCCTGGTCGAGGGCGGGCAGGCCTTCCTGCACTGCATCGATGCGGCCCAATACGTGCATCGCGGCGGTGCGCGCGAGGACATGCAGCATTTTCTCGAGGCCGTGGACCAGCTGGTAACGGTCGAGCATCAATCGGATGAACGCCAGCGCGCGGTGACCGCCGCGCTTGTCGACTCGCAGATCGATTTCCGCCAGTTCCACCTCTTGAGCGAGATCGCAGATCATCTCGAATCGGCGGCCGACGCGCTGCTCCGCGCGAGCCTGATGCTGCGCGACCACATCCTCGGCGAGGTCATGTTCGTCTAGCTCTCCCGCCGTCGCGCAGCTTTGCGGGTCAAGACGCGGGCGCACCGAGAATCCTGGTTCTCATCGCGAGTATGACGAGTGCCGCAGCCAACTCGAAAGTCACCGACACGGCGACGAGCGCGGGCAGATAGTGGTCATAGAGGAGCCCCATCGACGCGCTGCCGGCGAACCAAGCGACGCCGTATACGGCGCCGAACAATCCGTAGGCTCCGCCGCGGCGCTCAGGCGCGACGATCTCGGCGACGAAGGCCCGCAGGATCGAGTCCTGGGTCCCCATGCCGATGCCCCAAAGGACCATGCCGGCGAGGCCGAGCGCGAACCCTCCGTAGAACACCAGCGCGCTGAAGGACGAGGCCAAGACAATCGCGATCAGATTGGCCCAGAGACCGATGCGATCGAAAAGCCTGCCGAAGACCAGGGCCGAACCCGCCGCGCTGGCCATGGCAAGGGCATAGAAGATCGGTATCCAGACATCTGGAACGATGTTGGCCTTTTCGAAATGGTACGCGATCAGGGGAAAATCGGCGTATCCGAACGCGACCAGGGCCGCCGAGACGAGATACATCCAATAGACGCGCGGGAGCCGCGCAGTCGTGAACTTCGTGGTCTCGATCTCAAGCTTCAGAGGGTTGGGGAAACGGCGCCTGGCGGCGACCAGGAGCAGCATACAGACGACGGCCGGAACTGCTAGGAATGCAAAGCCGGTACGGTATCCTCCCGCGCCGCCGACGATGACGGTCAGAGCGAGCGGCCCGGCGACCGCGCCGAGTTGGTCCATGGCTTCGTGAAGGCCGAAACCCCAACCGCGTCCCGTCGCCTGTGTCGCATGTGACAGCATGGCGTCCCGCGCCGGCGTTCGGATCGCCTTGCCGGTACGTTCGGCGATAATCAGGACAACCGCGACCGGCCAGGTCCCCGCCAGCGCCAGGAGCGGAACGGCCGCCAGATTGATGGCGTATCCGATAATGGTTATGGCCCAGTAGCGCCGGCTTCGGTCCGTGAGCATGCCGGAGAACAAGCGTATGCCATAACCGACAAGCTCGCCCGCGCCGGCGGCGACGCCGACCACCGCGGCGCTCGCCCCAAGGGTCGCCAGATAGGGCCCGACAATGGATCTCGCGCCTTCATAGGTTACGTCGGCGAATAGGCTGACGGCGCCAAGGAGGATGACGAACCAAATCGCCGATGGCGGCGTGATGTCGCGAATGGCGGGTTCAGCCACCGGAGCGCCGGTATCTTGCACGCTGCAGCCGCTCCACCAAAAAGAGGGAGTCCGTCTTCGAAGCTTATAGCCGCCGCGTGGCGCCAATTCCTCTCCCGATCGGCCCAGGAACCGAAATCCGCACGAAACCTTGATGCACATCAAGGGGAGGAGCGCCCCGATGCCTTTAAGCTGCCGCTAATGGCTATCGAACATTTGCTGCATTTCGGGCCGCTCCTGTCGGCGATCTGCGGGCCAGGCGACCCCGTAACGCTTGCGGCAATTGTCCTGGCGCTCTTCTTGGCGAGCGCAATCGGCGGATTTGCTCATTGCGCGCCGATGTGCGGCCCGTTCGTGTTGATGCAACTCGGGCCGCGCGAGGGCGCCCCCGCCTTGCGACGTCTCGCCGGAGGCGCCCTGCCTGTCTTTCACCTCGGTCGGCTGACGACCTACACGGCGCTGGGCGCGGCGGTCGGCGACATCGGCGGCACGCTCGTCGACTTTGCCGGGTATCGGTGGTCGGTCGCCGCGCTCCTTTCGGCGGCCGCCTTGGTATTCCTTGTCGCCGGGCTCAAAGGCATTGGCGCCGTTCTCCCTTGGGCCGCGGTCGAAATTCACGTTGCCAGAATGGCCGCGCGGTTTGCTCGGCTGGCATCTCCCTTGCTTCGCGGCGACGGCACGCTGCACCGATACCTGTTGGGCGTCGTCTTGGGCTTTCTGCCCTGCGGCTTTCTTTACGCGGCGCTGCTCGCCGCGGCAGCGGCGGGAACGGCGCTTGCCGGCGCTCTCGCCATGGCCGCCTTCGCCCTCGGCACCTTGCCCGCACTGTTCGCGGTCGGAATTCTCGGCTCCACGGCCTTTCAGCGCTGGCGGCACGTCGCCGCCCTGGCGATCGGCGGAATTTTCGTTGTTAACGGTCTCACATTGGCCGCACTCGCGCTCCGTACGATCGGCTGAACCGACATTGATCTAAATCATGGTTGGTACGGCCGCCGGGATTACTCATACGCATCGCCAGTCGCGTTCGAACGGGGGATCCAAGAGGCGATGACAGCAGCGATTTCCGCGCCGGCTTCGGCCGCGAGTCCGGCGAGCGAGCCCTACAACGAGGACGTCGTCCGTGCCTTCATGGTTGCGACCATGTTTTGGGGCATCGTCGCCTTTTCGGTCGGCGTCCTGATCGGATGTCAGCTGGCGTTTCCCGCGCTCAATTTCGGCTTGGAATGGACGACCTTCGGTCGGCTTCGCCCGGTTCACACTTCAGCCGCTATCTTCGCATTCGGCGGCAACGCCCTTCTCGGCACGTCCTTCTACGTCGTTCAACGCACCTGCCGCGCGACGCTGTGGGGCGGCCGAGGCACGGCATGGTTCATCTTCTGGGGCTATCAATTCTTCATTGTCATTGCCGCGCTCGGCTATGTCGAGGGCGTCACCAAGGCGCGCGAATATGCCGAGCCCGAATGGTACACGGATCTCTGGCTCACACTGGTCTGGGTACTTTATTTGGTCGTGTTCCTGGGCACCGTACTGAAGCGCCGCGAGCCGCACATTTACGTGGCGAACTGGTTCTACCTCGCCTTCATCGTCACGATCGCCGTCCTGCACATCGTCAATAACCTGACCATGCCGGTCTCGTTCTTCGGCGCCAAGAGCTATTCGCTTTTCGCGGGCGTGCAGGACGCGCTGGTGCAGTGGTGGTACGGACATAATGCCGTCGGCTTCTTCCTGACGGCCGGGTTCCTCGGCATGATGTACTACTTCATTCCGAAGCAGGCCGACCGCCCGATCTATTCCTATCGGCTTTCGGTCGTCCATTTCTGGGCGCTGATCTTTCTCTACATCTGGGCCGGCCCCCATCACTTGCATTACACGGCGCTGCCCGACTGGGCGCAGACCCTCGGCATGGTGTTTTCGGTCATGCTGTGGATGCCGTCCTGGGGCGGCATGATCAACGGCCTGATGACGCTGTCCGGCGCGTGGTACAAGTTGCGCACCGATCCGGCCTTGCGCTTCTCCGTGACCGCCGTCGCCTTCTACGGCATGTCGACCTTCGAAGGGCCGATGATGTCGATCCGGCAGGTCAACGGTTTGAGCCACTACACGAACTGGACGATCGGCCACGTGCATTCCGGCGCGCTCGGCTGGGTCGCATTCATCAGCTTTGGTGCGGTCTATTATCTCGTGCCGGTCCTGTGGAAGCGGCCCGGCCTCTACTCCACTCGTCTCGTCGCCTATCACTACTGGATCGCGACGATCGGCATCGTTCTCTACATCACGTCGATGTGGGTCGCCGGCATCACCCAGGGACTGATGTGGCGGGCCTACGACCAGTTCGGCTTTCTCCAGTATTCCTTCTCCGAGAGCGTCTCGGCGATGCATCCCTACTACCTGATCCGCGCGCTCGGCGGCGCGTGCTTCCTCGCGGGCGCGCTGATCATGGCTTACAATTTGTGGCGAACCATACGCGAGCCGATGGTTACGCGGTACGTTTCCGCCGCGGCGATCGCGCGGCCGGCCGAGTGAGGAGGCGAGCCATGCGCTTTCGCCAGCCGGTCATCGAAAAGAACGCCATCCTGCTGCTCGTCCTCACGCTGATCACGATCTCGATCGGCGGCATTGTCGAGATCGTTCCGCTCTTCACGATCGAGACCACCATCGAGCGGGTGAACGGCGTCCGTCCCTATTCGCCGCTCGAGCTTGCCGGTCGCGACATCTACGTTCGCGAGGGCTGTTATCTCTGCCACAGCCAGCAGATCCGGCCGTTCCGCGACGAAGTCGAGCGCTACGGCCATTACAGCCTCGCCGCCGAAAGCATGTATGACCATCCCTTCCAGTGGGGATCGGAACGCAACGGCCCGGATTTGGCGCGCGTCGGCGGCAAGTATTCGAACGACTGGCATGTTGCGCATCTCGACAATCCGCGCGACGTCGTTCCCGAATCGATCATGCCGCCCTACGCATTTCTCGGCCACCGCGCGGTGGACCTCGACCGGCTGGCCGATCACCTGCGTGCGCTTCGCGTCGTGGGCGTGCCTTACACGGACGAAATGATTGCCGATGCGAAAGCCGATGCGCTCGCCCAAATCGATCCGACGGCGGACGCGACGGCGCTGCTCAAGCGCTATCCCGGCGCCGTGACCGGCGGGTTCGGCGGCAGCCCCAACGGGATCAGCGAGCGCGATGCGCTCATCGCCTATCTGCAGATGCTGGGAACGCTGGTCAAATTCCGCGACATCGCGCCAGAGGATTTGCGCCAGTAAAGGAAAAACCGCGATGGATTGGCTTTCGCTGCTCCAGGACCTGCAGTCACCTTTTTCCGTCGTCATGCTGGCCGTGTTCGTGGCGATCGTCGCTTGGGCCTACGCGCCGCGGCGCCGCCGGAGCATGGAAGATCACGCGCGGATTCCGCTCCGCGACGACCATTGAGGTGCGACGATGCCGACCAAGAAAGAAAAAGATGTCGCCGCCGAGCGCCGGACGACCGGCCACGAATGGGACGGGATCAGGGAATTCGACACGCCCTTGCCGAAATGGTGGCTCTATACCTTTTATGCGACGATCGTCTTCGCGGTGGCCTATTGCATTCTCTACCCGTCGATTCCCCTGTTTCGGTCGCATACGCGCGGCATCCTCGATTACACGACTCGTGGCGCGCTGGCGAAAACGACCGCCGAGGCGGGCGCGCAACAGGCGAAGTTCCGTGACCGCATTCGCGATGCCTCGCTCGAAGAAATCCGCAGGGAACCCGGACTTTGGGCCTTTGCCGAAAATGGCGGGCGCGCGGTCTTCGGCGAGAATTGCGTTGCCTGCCATCGTGCCGGCGGCGCGGGCGCAAAGGGATACCCTAATCTCGCCGACGATGACTGGCTCTGGGGCGGCACGCTCGAGCAGATCCAGCAGACCGTCACGCACGGCGTCCGCAACGCGGATCCCGACTCGCGTCAATCGCAAATGCCGCGGTTCGGCGCCGATGGTCTCCTGAACCGAGCGCAGATCAGTGACGTCGCCGACTACGTGCTGTCGCTGACCGGCCGCGCGGCACCGGCCGATGCGCTCGAGCGCGGCAGCAAGATCTTCGCGGAGAACTGCGCCGTCTGCCACGGCGAGCGTGGCATCGGCAATCAGGATATCGGCGCCAAAAATCTCGCCAACGGCATCTGGCTTTACGGCGGCGACAAGGCGACCGTCGTCGATACCATCACCAACGCCCGCAACGGCAGCATGCCCGCCTGGGGCCAGCGCTTCGACGCCGCGACGATAAAGATGCTCGCCGTCTACGTCTATTCCCTGGGCGGGGGGCAGTGAGCAAGCCAAAATCATGGACGGAACGGCCATTCACGCGCCCGACAACGACCAAGAGAGTGGCCCGCTCTATGCGCCGCACGAGAAGGTCTATCCGCGCAGCGTCCACGGCACGGTTCGCCGCATCAAATGGGCGGTGCTGTGGGCTTGCCTCACCATCTACTACCTCGGACCGTGGCTGCGCTGGTACCGCGGGCCCAACCATCCGACCCAGGCGTTGCTCATCGACATGCCGGCGCGGCGCGCCTATTTTTTCGGCCTCGAGATCTGGCCGCAGGAAATCTATTACCTCGCGGGCCTGCTCATTCTCGGCGCGATCGGCCTCTTCCTCGTCACCAGCCTGTTCGGCCGCATCTGGTGCGGCTTTGCCTGTCCGCAGACGGTCTGGACCGATCTCTTTCTCTGGGCCGAACGGCTGATCGAAGGCGACCAGACCGCGCGTATCCGCCTCGACCATCAACCGCTGTCGCTTAGGAAAATCGGGAAAAAGGCGCTGAAGCACGCGGCGTGGACCCTGATCGCCGTGTTGACCGGCGGCGCTTGGGTTATGTATTTCACCGACGCGCCGACCTTGGCGCGGGATTTGCTTACCCTCAACGCGTCATCGACCGAATACTTGTTCGTCGGGCTTTTCAGCGGCACCACCTATCTGCTGGCCGGATGGGCGCGCGAGCAGGTCTGCACGTTCATGTGTCCCTGGCCGCGGATCCAGTCGGCGATGATCGACGAAGAAACCTTCGCCGTCAGCTATCGCGATTGGCGCGGCGAGCCCCGCGGCGTGCACAAAAAGGGCGACAGTTGGACCGGGCGCGGCGATTGCATCGATTGCCGCGCCTGCATCGTGGTCTGCCCCACCGGCATCGACATCCGGGACGGGCTGCAGCTCGAATGCATCGGCTGCGGCCTCTGCATCGACGCCTGCAACACCATCATGGACCGATTCGACCGTCCGCGCGGCCTCATCGCCTTCGACACCTACGCCAATAATCTGGCACGCAAGCGCGGAGATGCGGTGCGAGGGCGCTTCGTTCGCCCGCGCACAATCGTCTATGCCGCCATTTGGCTGCTCGTTCTTGCCGTGATGGCCTTCGGCCTGACGCATCGCGGTTTGCTCGAATTGACGGTGCTACCCGATCGCAGCCCGCTGTTCGTGCGCGTATCCAACGGCGACATCCGCGACGGCTACACCGTCAAGATCGAAAACAAGGCCCCCGAGCCGCGCACCTACGCCCTATCCGCCGCGCGCCTGCCCGAGGCGACCCTTCATGTCATCGAAACGGAACTGCCGCCGGTTGCCAGCGAACGCGGCCTTGTCGTGGAGGTGACCGGCGACAGCATCGGCACCTTCCGCACCTACCTTCAGGCGCCGCCGCGCGGCGACCGACTGGAGATCCCATTTGATTTCGTTGTTCGGGACCTCGCGAGCGGGGAGACGGTGCGCGCGAGCGCAGTTTTCCGCGGCCCGGCGAATTGACAGGAGAGGACGGCGCCATGCCCATTTCTCGGTCCTATCGCTGGTTCCCCTGGGCGATTGCCGGGGCGTTGCTGGTGGTCGTAATCGTCAACGCTGCGATGGCCTACATAGCGGTCGTATCGTCCACCGGCCTGGTGACCGAGCACCCTTATGACCAGGGCAATGACTACAACCGAATCCTCGACGCGGGCGCCGCTCAGGACGCGCTCGGTTGGCACGGCACGATCGATTTCGCTGCCACGGGACCGAGTCACGGTCGGCTCGCGGTCCGGGTGACTGATCGAGCGGGCCAGCCGCTCAGGGGCCTTGCGGTCGTCGCCAAGATCGTCCGGCCGGTCGAGCCGCTTCCCGAGATCGCGCTGGCGCTGCCCGAGGTTTCCGCGGGCCATTACGCTGCCGCAGCCGTGCTCCAGAAGCCCGGTCAATGGGAGGTGCGCATCGTCGCCCGCCGTGACCCGGATCTCTTCGAGTTCGCCGAGCGGATCATCATCAAATGAGCCTCGCCGCGACGGTCGACGCTCCCGCTCCGGCAGCGGCCGCGGCGCCGGCGGCATGTCCCCATTGCGGCGAGGCATTGCCGCGCGGCGGCTCGTTCTGCTGCAGCGGTTGCGCTTCCGCCTATCAGCTCGTCCGCGCGCTGGGCCTGTCGCGATACTACGATGGCCGCAGTTTGCGGCCGGGGCTTAGGCCGCCGCGGCCGGTCGATGAAAACCTTGAGGCGCTCGCTTCCCATGCGGTGGCGACGGCCGCGGGCACGGCATCGCTGCAGTTGCTTGTCGATGGCCTCCATTGCGCCGCCTGCGTCTGGCTCATCGAATCGGCGCTTCGACAACAGACGGAGGTCCTTGACGCGCGCGCCAATCTGACCACCCGGCGTCTGTCGCTCCGCTGGCGCGGCACGGCCGCCGATGCGCCGCGTCTCGCGGGAATCGTCCAGCAGCTCGGCTACCGGATCGTAGCCTATGATGCGACGCGTCCGGCCGTCGCGGCAGCCGAGGAGCAGCGCGCTTTGCTTCGCGCGCTGGCGATCGCGGGCTTCGCCGCCGCCAACGTAATGCTGCTCTCGGTCTCCGTCTGGGCCGGATTCGCGGGCGAGATGGGACCGGCGACGCGTGATTTCTTCCATTGGCTGTCCGCGCTGATCGCGTTCCCGGCCGTGATCCTCGCGGGTCAGCCTTTCTACCGCTCGGCCTGGGCGGCGCTGCGGCGCGGGCGGACCAACATGGACGTGCCGATTTCGCTTGGCGTGCTGCTCGCGACAGGAATGAGCTTCTACGAGACGGCCGCTTCCGGGGCGCATGCCTATTTCGATTCGGCGCTGATGCTGCTGTTTTTCCTCTTGATCGGTCGCTATCTCGACCGCCGCGCCCGCGGGCAGGCGCGTTCGGCCGCGGAACAAATGATCGCGCTTGCCGCGCATCCCGTGACTGTGATCGGGCGAGATGCAGGGACAACGCGGATGCCGGCCTCTGCGGTCGCTCCAGGAGCCGTCGTGCTCGTCGCCGTCGGCGAGCGTATCGGCGTCGACGGAATCATCGCCGACGGCGAGTCGGCCGTCGACAAGAGCATCATCGACGGCGAAAGCCTGCCGATGCCGGTCGCTCCAGGGAAGGCGGTGCTTTCGGGCATGCTCAATCTGGTGGCGCCCTTGCGCATCGAGGTCACCGCGACCGGGGATCGCAGCTTCATCGCCGAAATCGTCCGATTGATCGAGGCGGCCGAGCAAGGCCGCGCCAAACTGGTCGCGCTCGCCGACCGGATTGCCGCCGCTTACGCGCCGGCGGTTCATGTACTGGCGCTCGCCACCTTCGCCGGCTGGATCGCCTTCGTTCCCTGGCCGCAGGCGCTGCTCAATGCGGTGACCGTGCTCATCATCACCTGCCCCTGCGCCCTTGGCCTGGCGGTCCCGGTCGTCCAAGTCATCGCCACCAACCGGCTCATGCGCGCCGGCATCCTGCTGAAATCGCCGACCGCGCTCGAACGGCTGGCGCAAGTCGACACCGTCGTCTTCGACAAGACCGGAACCCTGACAACCGGGCGCCTCGAACTGGTTGCCGGTTCGCTCGACGACAAGGACGCGCTGAGCCTCGCCTCGGCCATGGCGGCAGCGAGCCGGCATCCCCTCTGTCTAGCGCTGCGCCGCTATTGGCCCGCCGTTCCCGCGGCCGAAGGCGTGCGCGAGCAGCCCGGCGCCGGCCTCGCCATCGAAAACGCGGAAGGGACGATCCGGCTCGGCAGCCGGCGGTTTTGCGGGATCGATGCCGCCGACACCGACGACATGGCGGAATTGTGGTTGTCGCGGCCTGACAAAGCGCCACGGCGGTTCGTCTTCCGGGACGGGCTGCGCGCCGACGCAGCGGACACGGTGCGGCGCCTGCAAGCCTTGGGCAAGTGCGTTCGACTGCTTTCGGGCGATCGCGAAGCCGCGGCCGCTTCCGTCGCGCGCGAACTCGGCATCGAGGACTGGCGCGCGCAGCTTGCGCCCGATCAGAAATGCGCGGCGCTCGCAGCGCTTGCCGCGCAAGGACACAAGCCGCTCATGGTCGGCGACGGACTCAATGACGCCCCGGCGCTCGCCGCGGCTTTCGTTTCGATGTCGCCGGCCGAGGCGGCCGATGTCAGCCAGACCGCAGCCGACATCGTGTTCCAGCGCCCGTCGCTCGCGGCGGTGACGGAGGCCATCGCGGTCGCCCGGCGCGGCGCCGGTCTGGTGCGCGGCAATATCGGCTTCGCGCTTCTCTACAACGCGCTGGCCGTGCCGCTGGCTGCCGCGGGCCTGATCACGCCGCTCATCGCCGCGGTCGCGATGTCCAGTTCATCGCTTATCGTCGTCGGCAATGCCCTGCGCCTGGGCAGGGGGCCGCGATGAACGGCTTGCTGCTGCTGATTCCGGTAGCGCTGGCCCTCGGGCTCGGCGGGCTCGCCGTTTTTGTTTGGGCCCTGCAGTCCGGACAGTATGACGACATGGAGGGTGCGGCCGGACGCATCCTGTTCGATGACCCGCAGCCATTGCAACCATCGCAACCCGACCAAACCGACAGGAGCGCATCGTGAGCGAATTCATCTTCGTCGTTCTTTCAATCCTCTTCGGCCTGCTCGGCATCGTGCTGACCGCGGGCGCCATCGACATCGGCATGACGACTTTCGGCTTGGGTCTCATCGGCTTCGCCGTGCTCGTCACGTTCTGGCTGATCAAGGATTATTACGATCAGTTGGAGCGCCGCTGACGGCTCGGCGCGACTGTCGCCGTGCCGAGCGATGCAATTTCCTGACGGGGCGATCAGTTCCAGGGCGTCGGCGTCGGCACGGGACACGGCGCGGGCATCGGGATCGTCTTGAAGTCCGCCGGGCTCGCGATCTCCAAATATTCAATCAGTAGGTTAAGACCGGTGTCGGGCATTACGGCGTGTTTGCCGGAAGACAATGGAAGCATCATATCTATCCCGTCGTGAGAGATCTCATCCACTCCAGCGACTGATCTCGATGCCGGGCATCGAAATGCCGGCACCGCTCCGGCAGGCTAGCCGCCGCGGAACATTGTTTGGTTCGCCGGTGCAATATAATACAATGGTAGCGTCCTTCTTCGACCAGCCGTCGCCGGCGCGGCGGGAGCGCAAATTGTATGCAATCCGGCTCTGGACTCGATACAATTTTTGTCGGCTGCCGCCAGACGACGTTGATCGGCATGCGGCCGTCGGGTGATCGCGCTCGCGCCGGCGCGGCAGGCAAGAAGTGGTGATGGCTCGACTGACCACCCATGTCCTCGATACCGCTCATGGCCGGCCCGGGGCCGGCATGACCGTCGATCTCTATGCACTCGGGACCGAGCCGCGTCTCGTCGCGTCGATCGTGACGAACAAGGACGGCCGCGGCGACGCCCCGTTCGGCCACGAGGGCGAGGTCGCGCCCGGGATCTACCAGATGGTGTTCCATGTCGGCGATTATTTTCGCCGTTGCGGCGCGCCCCTGCCGGACCCGCCCTTCTTCGACGAGGTGCCGCTCCGATTTGGCATCGCCGAAGCGGCCGCGCATTATCACGTGCCGTTGCTGGTATCGCCGTGGGCCTATTCGACCTATCGTGGCAACTAGCGGAGGCATGGAGATCGATGGCCGCTGACCTTCGCTTCGTCCTCGACGGTGAGGTGAAAACGCTGGCCGATTTCGATCCGACGCTTACGATTCTCAACTATCTGCGCCTTGTGGAGCGCCGCTGCGGCACCAAGGAGGGCTGCGCCGAAGGCGATTGCGGCGCCTGCACGGTCGTGCTCGGCGAACTCGACGGCGGGCGGGTTCGCTATCGCGCGGTCAATTCCTGCATCGTGTTCCTGCCGGCGATCGACGGCAAAGAGCTTGTCACGGTCGAAAGCCTGCGCGCTCCCGACCGTCGCCTGCACCCGGTGCAGCAGGCGATGGTCGATTGCCATGCTTCGCAATGCGGCTTTTGCACGCCGGGATTCGTTATGTCCCTCTATGCGCTCTACGAGAGCGAAGGCCCGCCCTCGCGCGCGCGGATCAACGATGTGCTCGCCGGCAATCTCTGTCGCTGCACCGGCTACCGGCCGATCGTCGCGGCCGCGCAGAAGGCCTATGCCGAGCGCGATGCCAAGAGGCTCGCCGCGCGCCGGCCACAGACCGCGGCGCTGCTGCGCTCGATCGCGCGCCGCGACATGCTGGCACTCGAGCACGCGGGACGCCGGTTCTTCGCGCCCCGCTCCGCCGACGAGTTGGCCGACCTCTTGGAGCGCCATCCGAATGCGACCCTGCTTGCCGGCGGCACCGATGTCGGCCTTTGGGTCACCAAGCAGCACCGCGAGCTCGAAACCATTATCTATGTCGGCGCGGCGCCGGACCTCGCTGGCATCGAGGTAACCGCGACGCATATCGAGATCGGCGGCGCCGCCAGCTACACCGATGCCCATGAGGCGCTGGCGGCGCATTACCCGGATTTCGGCGAGCTCATCCGTCGCCTGGGTTCGGTTCAGATCCGCAATCTCGGGACGGTCGGCGGCAACGTCGCCAACGCCTCGCCAATCGGCGATACGCCGCCTGCGCTCATGGCGCTCGGCGCCACGGTGATTCTGCGGCGCGGCGGCGCTCGCCGCGAGCTGGCACTCGATGAATTCTTCCTCGGCTACCGCAAGACGGCGCTGCAACCCGGCGAATTCATCGAGCGAATCCGCGTGCCCGCTCGTTCGCCCGAGTGGCAATTCCGCGCCTACAAGATCTCGAAGCGCTTCGATCAGGACATCTCGGCGGTGTGCGGCGCGTTCAATCTCAAACTGGTGCAGGGCCGCGTCGGCGATATCCGCATCTGCTATGGCGGCATGGCAGCGACGCCGAAGCGTGCGCTCGGCTGCGAGAAGGCGCTCATCGGCCGGGTCTGGAGCGAGGCGACCATTGCTTCGATTCTGCCGCTCCTCGATGCGGATTTCGCGCCGCTTTCGGATATGCGGTCGAGCGCCGCCTATCGCCGGCTCATCGCCCGCAATCTCCTGCGAAAATTCTTTCTCGAGACCGCCGGCCAACCCGGCGCGACGCGCCTTCTCGCCGCCCAGGGAGCACGCGGATGAAGCGGCGCAAGACAAATTCGGCGGCGCGCAACGGCGCGGCGCATGCGCCGCACGCGCATGACAGTGCGCTGAAGCATGTCACGGGCGAAGCGCTCTATGTCGATGATCTGCCGGAGCCGCCGGGTCTCCTCCATGCCCATGTTCGGTTGAGCGAGCGCGCCCATGCCCGGATCAAGACCCTCGATGTCAGCGCGGTCGCCGCCGCGCCCGGCGTCGCCGCGGTCATGACGGCGCGCGACCTGCCGGCGGCCAACGATATCGGCCCGGTCTTTCCCGGCGATCTGGTCTTCGCCGACGGCATTGTCGAATACTGGGGACAGTCGCTGTTCGCGGTCGCCGGGACGGACATTGACGCCGCGCGCCGGGCCGCAGCGAAGGCCGTGGTCGAATACGAGGATCTGCCGGCGATCCTCGGTATCGACGAGGCGCTGGCGCGGCAGAGTTTCGTGCTGCCGACGCAGGTCTTGCGGCGCGGCAATTCCGCCGCCGCGCTCGCCCGGGCGCCGCGCCGGCTCAGCGGGCGGCTCGCGATGGGCGGCCAGGACCATTTCTATCTCGAAGGCCAGGTCGCCATGGCGCTGCCGCGCGAGGATGGCGACATGCTCGTCTACAGCTCGACGCAGCATCCGACGGAGGTCCAGCATCTCGTCGCCAAGGTGCTGGGTCTGCCCGACAACGCCGTCACCACCGAGGTACGGCGCATGGGCGGCGGCTTCGGCGGCAAGGAGACGCAAGCGGCGCAAATCGCTTGTATCGCGGCGCTTCTGGCCTGGCGCACGCGCCGTCCGGTCAAGCTCCGCCTCGATCGCGACGACGACATGATCCTGACGGGAAAGCGCCACGATTTCATCGCCGACTACGATGTCGGCTTCGACGGCGAGGGGCGCATCAAGGGCATCGAGATGATGCTGGCGTCGCGCTGCGGCGTGTCACCCGATCTCTCGGGCGGGGTCAACGACCGCGCCATGATGCATGCCGACAATTGCTATTACCTCGAACACGTCACCATCACCTCGCATCGCTGCAAGACGCACACCGTCTCCAACACGGCATTCCGTGGTTTCGGCGGGCCCCAGGGGATGATGGCGATCGAATATGTGATCGACGAGATCGCCCGTTCTCTCGGCAAGGACCCGCTGTCGATCCGCAAGGTCAATTTCTACGGCGTGAGAGAGCGCAACATCACGCCTTATCACATGCGGGTCGACGATAACATCGCTCCGGAGCTGGTGGCGTCGCTGGAGAAGACCGCCGATTACGCGGCGCGCCGGCAGGCCGCGTCGCAATTCAACGCCACGAGTCCGTGGCTGAAGCGCGGCATCGCCCTGACGCCGGTCAAATTCGGCATCTCCTTCACCGCCATAGCGATGAACCAGGCCGGCGCCCTCGTCCATGTCTATGCCGACGGCAGCATTCAGCTCAATCACGGCGGCACCGAAATGGGCCAAGGCCTGTTCATCAAAGTGGCGCAGGTCGTAGCAAACGAGTTCGGCGTCGATCTCGGCCGCGTCAAGATCACGGCGACCACCACCGAGAAGGTTCCGAACACTTCGCCCACAGCCGCTTCCGCCGGCAGCGATCTCAATGGCCAGGCAGCCGCGGCGGCCGCGCGCACGATCAAGGCTCGGCTCGCCAAATGCGCGACGACTCTGTTCGGCGGAAACGCTTCTTCCGTGGTCTTCGCCGACAACAAGGTCCGCATCGGCAAGCGCGTGCTCGGCTTCGGCGAACTCGCCAAGCTCGCCCACCGAAACCGGATCTCGCTTTCGGCGACGGGCTATTACCGCACGCCGAAGGTGAATTACGACGCCAAGAGGAACCGCGGCCGGCCGTATTACTATTTCGCCTATGGCGCGGCGGTCTCGGAAGTCGAGATCGACACGCTGACGGGAGAATACCAGCTGCGGCGGGTCGACATCCTGCACGATTGCGGCGCCTCGCTCAATCCGGCCATCGATATGGGGCAGGTCGAGGGCGGTTTCATCCAGGGAGCGGGCTGGCTCACTAGCGAGGAGTTGTATTGGGACAAGGCCGGAAGGCTGATGACTCACGCGCCCTCGACCTACAAGATTCCGACCTGCGGCGACGTGCCGGCCGATTTCCGCGTCGAGCTGCTGCATCACGGGCGCAATCGCGAGCCGACGATCTATCGGTCCAAGGCGGTGGGTGAGCCGCCGCTGATGCTGGCCATATCGGTCTTCCATGCGCTGAAGGACGCCATCGCGTCGGTCGGAAACTATCAGCTCAGCCCGCGGCTCGACGCGCCGGCGACCCCGGAGCGCGTGCTCTTGGCGATCGAGGAGCTGCGCGCTCGCCTCGGCCGCCCCGAGATGCGCGAGGCGGCCGAATGATGCAGGCGATGCGCCTGTGGAACAGGATCGCCGAGTTGCTCGCGGGCAGCGGCCGGCTCGCGCTCGTCACCGTAGTCGAGACCAAGGGATCGACGCCGCGCGAGGCCGGGGCCGCGATGATCGTCTTGCCGAACGGCGCTTTTTCCGGGACGATCGGCGGCGGCGCGCTCGAATGGCAAGCGCTCGGCGCCGCGCAAGCCGCGCTCGAACGCGGCGGGCACGGCGTTGCCTTCCGCGAATTCGCTTTGGGGCCGGAACTCGGTCAGTGCTGCGGCGGCAGGCTCAATTTGGCGACCGAGGTGCTCGATTCCTCCGACCTCGCGCTTGCTCGCATGCTGGCCGAGCAGGAGACCTCGGGACCGGTCGTCACGGTTCTGTCTCCAACACCGAGCGGGTTGTGGCAGCGCCGCATCGCCACGCCTGAGGAGGCCGCGACATTAGCGGCCCGTCCCGTGGCCTGGACCGCCGGCGGGACGTTGCTGCAGCGTTTTGGCGAAGCGCGGACGCAGCTCCGCCTGTTCGGGGCCGGGCATGTCGGCCGGGCTCTCGTGCTGGCGCTGGCGCCGCTGCCGTTTCACACGGTGTGGATCGACCCCCGGCCAGCCGCCTTTCCCGACCGCATCGCCGGCTCGGTCGAGGCGCTCACGCTCGCCGATCCGGTGGCGGCACTCGAAGCTGCGCCGACGGGATCATTCGTCCTGGTCATGACCCACAGCCATGCGCTCGACTTCGACATCGTCGCCGCCGCGCTCGCCGCGCGGCGCTTCCCGTTCGTCGGCCTCATCGGCAGCGCGACCAAGCGCGCGCGCTTCGTCAAGCGGCTTCGCGACCTCGATCTCGGCGAGGCCGCCGACCAGCGTCTGATCTGCCCGATCGGCATTACGGCGATCGGGTCCAAGCTGCCTGCCGCCATCGCCGCGGGAATCGCCGCCGATCTTCTCATCCGATGCGGCCAGCGCACAGCGGCCGTGACGCCGGCGCAAATGCGCGCCAATGGCTGACGCATCCGCGGCGCCGGCGGGCGACTCTGGGCGGCCCGTACTTCAGGCACGCGGCATCGTCAAGCGCTTCGGCGATCTCGTCGCCAATAACGGCATCGATCTGGCGATCGGCGAGGGCGAGATTCATGCGCTTCTCGGCGAGAACGGCGCCGGCAAGTCGACGCTCGTCAAGGTCCTTTACGGGGCCTTGCAGCCCGATGCCGGCGAGATCCTCTGGCAGGGCGAGAGCGTGGCAATCACCTCGCCCACGGCCGCGCGGGCGCTCGGCATCGGCATGGTGTTCCAGCATTTCTCGCTGTTCGAAGCGCTGACCGTCGCGGAAAACGTTGCGCTGGGATTGCCGACGCGAAAGCCGCTGCGCGAAATCGCCGCGGAGATCGGGGCGATTTCCGCCGCTTTCGGCCTGCCGCTCGACCCGACGCGACTCGTGCATGATCTCTCGGTCGGCGAGCGCCAGCGCATCGAGATCGTCCGTTGCTTGCTGCAGGATCCGAAACTCATCATCATGGATGAGCCGACCTCCGTGCTGACGCCGCAGGAGGCGGACATGCTGTTCGGCACGCTCGAGCGCCTCGCCGGGGAAGGCCGGGCGATCCTCTATATCACGCATCGGCTCGAGGAGGTGCGCCGCCTGTGCCGGCACGCCACGGTGCTGCGGCAGGGGCGCGTCGTCGCCGCGGTGGCGCCGCGCGACGAGACGGCGGCAAGCCTCGCGCGTCTGATGGTCGGATCCGACGTCAGAGCGGTCCACCATGTCCGCGGTACCGCAGGCAAAGCGATTCTCGAGATCCGTGATCTATCGCTGTCGGCCGATCGGCTCATGGGCGTTCCCTTGCGCGACATATCGCTGGCGGTTTGCGCCGGCGAGGTCGTTGCCATCGCCGGCGTCGCCGGAAATGGCCAGAGCGAGCTCTTTGCCGCGCTTTCCGGCGAACGCGCCAGCCCAGCCGATGCGATTCGGATCGACGGCCTGCCGGTCGGCGGTTGGGGCATTACCGCCCGCCGGCGCCTGGGCGCGGCCTTTGTCCCGGAGGAACGCCTGGGACACAGTGCGGTGCCGCGCCTCTCGCTCTCCGACAACGTGATTCTCACGCGCCACGGCATCGGCGGCGTGTCGCGCTTGGGCTTCGTCCTGCACCAGCGCGCCCGGCGCCAGGCGGCCGAAATCTGCACCGCTTTCGACGTGCGCAAGAGCGGTCAGGACCCGGAAGCGGCCAGCCTTTCCGGCGGCAATTTGCAGAAATTCGCGGTCGGCAGAGAGATTCTGATCAAGCCCCGTTTACTCGTCGTCAATCAGCCGACCTGGGGCGTCGATGTCGGCGCCGCGGTCATGATCCGCCAGGCCATGGTCGATTTGGCGATGCTCGGCGCGGCGGTTCTCGTCATCAGCCAGGACCTCGACGAAATTCTCGAGATCGCCGATCGCATCTGCGTGATCTCGCATGGCCGGCTTTCCGAGGCCTACCCGGCGCAGACGCTTTCGCTCGAACGCATCGGGCTTCTCATGGGCGGGGCACATCCCGAGCGCGCGGTGGAAGAGGCCGATGCTGCTTGAGCTCGAAAGGCGCCCGCAGCACTCCTCGGCGATGGTCCTGCTGTCGCCGCTGATTGCCGTGGGCCTGACGCTGCTGACGGCGGCCGCGCTGCTGGCGATCATCGGCGTCGACCCGGCGCGCGGCCTTGCGGTCTATTTCGTCGAGCCGCTCAGCACCAGCTGGAGCCTGCAGGAGCTGGCGCTCAAGGCCTCGCCGCTCGTCCTCATCGCCATCGGCTTATCGGTTTGCTTCATCGCCAACACCTGGAACATCGGCGCCGAGGGACAATTCATCGCCGGCGCGATTCTCGGCGGCGGCTTCGCGCTGTCCTATCACACGACGGGCGCCTGGTGGGTGCTGCCGATCATGCTGCTGCTCGGCGCGCTCGGCGGCATGGTCTATGCGCTCATTCCCGCCATCCTGCGCGTCTATTTCGGGGCGAACGAGATCCTGACCAGCCTCATGCTCGTCTATGTGGCGCAGTTCGGCCTCGATTACCTGGTGCGCGGCCCGTGGCGCGATCCGCACGGCTACAACTTTCCGCAGACCGTCAATTTCGAGGCTGCGGCGACGATGCCGCTGCTTTTTCCCGGCGGCCGCCTGCATCTGGGCGTGGTGATCACCTTGGCCGTGGTCGTGGTCGCCCTGGTATTTCTCGGCAAGACCCTGCTCGGATTTGAAATCCGCGTCGTGGGCATGGCGCCGCGCGCCGGGCGCTTCGCCGGTTTCAACGACCGTCGCGACATTCTCCTGGCCTTTGCCGTATCGGGTGCCCTTGCCGGTCTTGCCGGCATCATCGAAGTGGCCGGTCCGATCGGGCAGCTGCTGCCGAGCATTTCGCCGGGCTACGGCTTCGCCGCAATCATCGTCGCCTTCCTCGGCCGTCTCAATCCGCTCGGCATCCTCTTGGCCGGCCTGATCCTCGCGTTGTCGTATCTCGGCGGCGAGGCCGCCCAGATTTCGCTGCGCGTCCCGCTCGATCTCACCAACGTGCTGCAGGGCGTTCTGCTGTTCTACGTTCTTGCCTGCGACACATTCATCGTCTATCGCATCCGCCTCTTGCGATGGCGGCGCAGGGTGGCATCCGGTGTTCCTTGAAGCGATCGTTCTCACGGTCATTACGGCCTCGACACCCCTGCTCATGGCGGCGGTTGGCGAGCTTGTGGCCGAGCGCTCGGGCGTGCTCAATCTCGGTGTCGAAGGCATGATGGTCATGGGGGCATCCTGCGGCTTTGTCGCCGCGATCCTGAGCGGCAGTTCGATCGTCGGCGCGTTGGCCGGCATCGGCGCGGGGACGGCGCTCGCAGCGGCGTTCGCCTTCATGACCTTGCGCCTAGCGGCGAACCAGGTCGCCTCGGGTCTGGCGCTCACGATCCTGGGCCTCGGCCTTTCCGGGCTGATCGGCGCGGATTTCGTTGGTGCGCGCCGCGACCCGGCGCCGAAGCTCCATATCGACGGTCTCTCCGATCTGCCGTTCGTCGGGCCGATCCTGTTCGGCCAGGACGGCTTCGTCTATGCGTCGGTCGCGCTTGTGCTGGGCACGTCCTGGTTCCTGTGGCGCTCGCGGGCCGGGTTGACGCTGCGCGCCATCGGCGACAACCCCGTGTCGGCGCACTCGCTCGGCCATAAGGTGCTGCGCATCCGCTTGCTTGCCACCCTGTTCGGCGGCGCTTGCGCCGGCTTGGCGGGGGCCTATCTGTCGCTCGGCTACACGCCGTTCTGGGTCAAGGGAATGACCGCCGGCCGCGGCTGGATCGCGCTGGCGCTCGTCGTCTTTGCATCGTGGTCTCCGTGGCGGCTCGCCGCGGGAGCCTATCTGTTCGGCACGGTGACGATCCTGCAATTGTACGCTCAGGGCTACGGCCTGGGAATCCCCTCGCAGCTGATGTCGTCGCTGCCCTATCTCGCGACCATTTTGGTCCTCGTCTTAATGTCGCGGGCGCGGGGCCGCGGCGCTGCGCCTGCATCGCTCGGCATGCCCTTCGTTCCCGATCGATAAGAGGGCGCCTCGTCCCGCGGCAGCAGCCCGCGCGGGATGGTCGTCGTTGCGGGCTGTGGGGGAAACCCAAGATCGGCACATGGAGGACAGACAATGAAACGACGCGATTTCTTGGGCGGTGCCGCAGTCACCTGCAGCTTGGCGATGTTCGCGACTGCCGCGCCCGCAGCCGACAAACTCAAAGTCGGCTTCATTTACGTCGGCCCCATCGGCGACTTCGGCTGGTCCTATCAGCACGACGTGGCCCGCAAGGCGCTCGAGAAGGCGCTCGGCGACAAGGTTCAGACGACCTACGTCGAAAACGTTCCAGAAGGCCCCGACGCCGAGCGCGCCATCGAAGGGCTGGTGCGGGACGGCGCGAAGCTGGTCTTCACCACCTCCTTCGGCTTCATGGACGCGACGGTCAAAGTCGCCAAACGATACCCGGCGGTGAAATTCGAGCATGGGACCGGCTACAAGCGCGACACCAATCTCGCGACCTATTCCGGACGCTTCTATGAGGGCCGCTATGTCATCGGCCAGCTCGCCGGCAAGATGTCGAAGTCCGGAATCGTCGGATACGTCGCCTCGTTCCCGATACCGGAGGTGGTCTCGGGCATCAATTCCTTCATGCTTGGCGCCTGGTCCGTGCGCCCAGACATGAAGGTGAAGATCGTTTGGGTGAACGCCTGGTTCGACCCGGGCAAGGAGGCCGACGCGGCCAAGACGCTCATCGACCAGGGCGCCGACATCATTACGCAGCATACCGACAGCCCGGCCGCGATTCAGATCGCCGAGCAGCGCGGCGTCCACGTCTTCGGCCAGGACTCCGACATGATAAATTTCGGCCCCCACGCACAGCTCTCCGCGATCGTGGACAACTGGTCCGACTATTACATTCAGCGCACCCAGGCCGTCCTCGACGGAACCTGGAAATCGGGCGATGTTTGGGGCGGCCTCGGCAGCAAGATGGTGGTGATGGCGCCTTTCACCAACATGCCCGAGGACGTCAGGAAGATGGCCGAAGCGACGGTTGCGGATATATCGTCGGGCAAGCTCCACCCCTTCCATGGCCCGCTTTACAAGCAGGACGGAACGCTCGTGGTGAAGGCGGGCGCCGTGCTGCCCGATCCGGACATCCTCGGGATGAACTGGTACGTCAAGGGCATCGACGAGAAAGCGCCGCAATGACCTGACGCGTCGGGCTGTCGTGAGAAGCGGGCAACGCGTCGATCGGGCTTGGCGGCGCCGGTGCGGGGCCGGCGCCGCGCGTCCCGCCCGCCCGGGGCAATGAGGGGGAATGGATGTCTGAAGGCGACGCCGACGCCTTTCGCTTCATGCGCCGCGCGATCCAACTCTCGCGGGAGATGATGGAGGAGAGCAATGGCGGCCCTTTCGGCGCCGTCATCGTCAGGGCCGGCGCGATCGTTGCCGAGGGCTTCAATCGCGTCACTTCGACCAATGATCCGACGGCGCATGCCGAGATCGTCGCGATCCGCGCGGCCTGCACGGCGCTCGGCCGATTCGACCTGCGCGGCTGCGAGATTTATACGAGCTGCGAGCCCTGCCCGATGTGCCTTGCGTCGATCTATTGGGCGAGGCTCGATCGGGTGTTCTACGCCAACGACCGCGCCGACGCCGCGCGCATCGGCTTCGACGACGACGTCATCTACCGCGAGTTGGCGCTGCCCATCGCGGCGCGAAGCCTGCCGATGACGCGCCTGCTCGCGGACGAAGCGCGCGCCGCTTTCGATGCCTGGGAGAAAAAGCCCGACAAAATCCGCTATTAGCCCTCCCCGGCGCCCAAGAGGTCGAGCAGGGAGGTGGCGACCACTTCGGTCGCTTTGACGAGATCCTCGAGACGCAAACGCTCGTCGGCGCCGTGGGCATTGGCCTCGCCGATGCTGCGCGGCCCGGCGCCGTAAAGAACGGTCGGAATGCCGGCCGCGGCGTAATGCCGGGCGTCGGTATAGAGCGGCACGCCATGCGGCTTGACCGGCACGCCGAAGACGCGGCTCGCGTTTCGCACGAGCGGGTCGATCAGCCGCTCCGTCCCGACGGCCGGCGCCAGCGGTCGCGCCAGCAGGATGCGGCGCATCGCATGGCGCGCCTGCGGGTGAGCGGCCATCGCCGCGCCGACCACTTCGGCGATCTCGCGCTCGGCAGCCGCTGCGTCCTCTTCCGGAATGATGCGGCGGTCGAGCCGCATCATCACCTTGTCCGGCACGACATTCGTGTTGATGCCGCCATGAATGAGCCCGATGACGAGCGTCGGCGTCGCGATACCGTCGGTGCGCGAATGCCGCAGGGCATAGCTCTGGCGATGGCGATAGAGGGAGGCGAGCACCGTGGTCGCGGCCTGAAGAGCGTCGATACCGCTCTCGGGCATGGCCGCATGCGCCTGCTTGCCGGTGATTTCGATCTCGAGATGGAGGCAGCCATTGTGCGCGGTGACGACACCATAGGAAAACCCGGCGGCAATGGCGTAATCCGGCCGGCTGATGCCGCGATCCAAAAGAAATTTGGGCCCGATCGCGCCTCCCGCTTCCTCGTCGCAGGTGAAATGCAGCTCGACGGCGCCGGAGAGCCGCACCCCGGCCTGCCTCAGCGCCAAGAGCGCAAAGGCGTAAGTCGAAAAATCGGATTTCGACACCGCGACGCCGCGGCCATACATCATGCCGTCGCTGATCGCGGCGCCATAGGGGGCCTTGGTCCAGCCGCTTCCCGGCGGCACGACATCGCCATGCGCGTTGAGCGCGACGGTCGGCCCGTCGCCGAAGCGGTGGCGAACCACGAGATTGGTCACGGAGACCATGCCGGTCGCTTGCACCTCTGCCGCCGGCACCGGATGCCGCTCGACGACAAAGCCGAACCCTTCGAGCAATGCGGCGGCGCGTTCGGCAAAGGCAGCGCAATCGCCCGGCGGATTGTCGCTGGGACAGCGCACGAGTTCGGCGAGGAATGCGGTCTGCTCCGCGAAGCGCGATGCGACGAGTTCGTGGATTCGCCGGCGGATGTCCTCGCTCACCTTTGTCCGTCAGCCTTTCCCGACATCCGGCGCGATGAGCCTTTCGAGCCGGAGCCGCGCAATTCGGGCGATTTCCTCGAGCGCGCGCTCGAACTCGACCTCCGGCGCGCGGCCGAGGCGCTCGGCGCCGGCGGCGATGATTTCCGACCGGGTTCGGCCGCGCACGGCGATGACGAAGGGAAAGCCGAATTTAGCACGGTATTTCTCGTTGAGGTCGCGCAGGCGGGCGAGCTCTTCCGCGCTTGCTGCGTCGAGGCCCGCCGAGCCCTGCTCGAGACGCGAGCTTTCCGTGATGTCGCCGCGCCGCGCAGCGACGCCAGCGAGTTCGGGATGAGCGCGGATGAGCGCGAGCTGGGCATCGCGCCCGGCCGCGCGCATGACCGACACCATGGCGCGATGCAGCGCGTCGAGCGTGCCGAAGGGCCGGCTTTGCCAAGTTGCTTCGGCCACCCAGGACGAGTTCTCGAAAATGCCGCCCAAGGCGGCGACGAAAGCCTCGCGGTCGAACCGATCGAGCTGCGACATCGACAGGATTTCGGGCGGCGGCGCGGGACTGTCTCGGCTCATCGCATCGCCTTCGGCTTCTCTCCCGCGAAGGGGTGGTGCGCAATCCAGTGCCGAGCGATGTCGACGCGCCGGCACACCCAGACATCGCGGCGCTCTCCGACATAGTCCAGAAATCGCGCGAGCGCGGCGGCGCGACCTGGACGCCCGGCCAAGCGGGCATGAAGACCGATCGACATCATCTTGGGCGCGGCCTCGCCCTCGGCATAGAGCAGGTCGAAGCTGTCCTTGAGATAGGCAAAGAACTGATCGCCGGAATTGAAGCCTTGCAAGGTCGCGAAGCGCATGTCGTTGGCGTCGAGCGTATAGGGCACGATGAGAAGCGGGCGCTCGCCGACAAGCTCCCAATAGGGCAGGTCGTCGGCATAGGAATCCGCATCGTAGAGAAAGCCGCCGTGTTCGGCGACAAGTGCGCGCGTGTTGGGGCTGGTGCGGCCGGTGTACCAGCCGAGCGGCCGGCTCCCCGTGGCCTGCTCGATCGCCGCGACGGCAAGCCGGATATGCGCACGCTCGGCCTCGGCATCGACGTATTGGTAGTCGATCCAGCGCCAGCCATGCGCGGCCACCTCGAAGCCGGCCTCGACCATCGCCGCGGCGGCAGCCGGGTTGCGCTCGATCGCCATGCCGACGGCGAAGACGGTGGCGGTCATGCCGCGGTCGCGAAACAGACGCAGGAGCCGCCAGAAGCCGGCGCGGCTGCCGTATTCATAAATCGATTCCATGCTGATGTGCCGCACGCCGAACAAGGGCTGGGCCGCGATGATCTCGGAAAGAAACGCCTCCGACGCCGGATCGCCGTGCAGCACGCAATTCTCGCCGCCCTCTTCGTAATTGATGACGAATTGCAACGCCAGCCGCGCGTTCCCGGGCCAGCGCGGATGCGGCGGTCGGCCGCCATAGCCGACCATGTCGCGCGGATAATGCGCACTCGAAGCCAAGCGCTTCGCCTTGGTCACCTTGCCGTCCTGCCTTGGCCCAGCCATGCGGCGATGACTTCCCGTTCCTCGTCGCTGATCTCGGTGACGTTGCCGGGCGGCATCGCGTTGGTCAGGACCGCATTGATCTCGATCTCGCGCGCATAACGCTTGATGCGCTCGGGCTCGTCGAGCATCACATTCTTCGGCGCCGCCGCGATCCCCGTCCAGACCGGTTCGGGCGCGTGGCACATGCTGCAGCGCGAGACCACGATCTCCTGGACCTTGGCAAACGGGACCGGCGGCGCCGCGGCAGCGCTGTTCGGGGAAAACCGTGCGCCCGCCCAGCCGAGCCAGGCGACCGCCGCCATGCCGATACAAGCGGCGATCCAAACCCACCATGGGTTGGGCTTGCCGGCATGGCGATAGTTGTAGAAATGCCTGATGAGAAAGCCGAGAACAAGAACGATGGCGAAGATCAGCCAATTGTACTTGGTCGCGAACATCAGCGGATAGTGATTGCTGATCATCAAGAAGACGACGGGAAGCGTCAGATAGTTGTTGTGGACGGAACGCTGCTTGGCCTGCCAGCCGAGGAACGGGTCCGGCGTCCGATTGGCGATCAGCGCCGTCACCGCCTTCTTCTGGTTAGGGATGACCACCAGAAAAACATTGGCGACCATCATGGTCCCGATCAACGCGCCCATCTGCACGAAGGTTCCGCGGCCACTGAAGACGTGAGTGAAGCCGATGCAGAGTCCGACGAGGAAAACGAAGCCTAATCCGGCCAGCAGGCTCTCGTTTCGGCCCAATGGCGACCGGCACAGCAGATCATAGACGATCCAGCCGGCGGCCAGCGCCGCAACGCTGAGCGCGATCGCCGCCGGCGGCGAAATGTCGAGCACGGCGTGGTCGATCAGGAAGAGATCGGCGCCGAGATAGTAGGTGACGATCAGCAGTGACATGCCGCTGAGCCAAGTTGCGTAGGCCTCCCATTTGAACCAGGTCAGCTCGTCCGGCATCCGCGCTGGCGCGACCAGATATTTTACCATGTTGTAGAAGCCGCCGCCGTGAACTTGCCACGCCCAGCCCTGGGTGCCGTTCGGCAGACTCGAATCCGGCTTGAGACTGAGATCGAGATGGATGAAATAAAACGAACTGCCGATCCACCCAATGCCCGCGATCACGTGGAGCCAGCGTAGGCACAAACTCAGCCATTCCGTCAGCACAACATCCATCGCCGGTCGTCCCCGTCAGTTGCGCTCGGTTCAGCTATGGCGACGAAAATGCCGTCGCGCCGGACCATCGGTGGTGCGATCGCGTGGCGTGTCCGAGGTTGTCACGGTGGTGCGCTCTCTCCCCGTGACTGCCGGTGCCGCTGCGCCGGCATAGAAGCAACGCCCGCCGGGCATCGTCATCGTTGCCAATGGACAATCCAACCTGCTGACTTTCCTGGTGCCCCTGGAGGGACTTGAACCCCCACGTCCTTGCGAACAACAGATTTTGAGTCTGCCGCGTCTACCATTCCGC
>Ga0209415_10001115_pt1 | contig 50999 bp, 46 predicted proteins | sample PeaSoiSIISIP2007_FD_187696 | JGI IMG/M metagenome (GOLD analysis project Ga0209415, IMG submission 187696) | Peat soil microbial communities from Weissenstadt, Germany - SII-SIP-2007 (SPAdes) (version 2) | ecosystem: Environmental > Terrestrial > Soil > Wetlands > Peat | place: Germany... | reverse complement strand
ATTACGGGTGTGTGCACCCCGGCATGCCTCTTGGCCGCAAGCATCTCCGTCGAAGCCGTGACGCCCCCACTGGTGGGTTGGGCCTTGCAAAGATCCACTTCCAGACTAGGTTGCCCCAGCAGGGAAGTCAATCCATTCGATGAGCCAAACAGCCCTTTGGTTTCAGCCCGTTAGCGCATAAACAAAAGCCGGGTGCCCCATTTCTCGCGCGTTCTGGGCGCGAGAAGTGGGGATTTTAGTGGCAGACTCGGTCCACGCCGGCCGAATGTTCAACCGCTCCTCAAGACGACTACCCGAAAAACACCGCAACCACTCCAACCGTATCAATGAATCCATGGGCTAATATGCACACCCACAAGTTCCGTCCAGACAGAACATAAGCGGCTCCCAGGATCAGCCCGGCCATGCCGGAGTCTGCGATTCCCGCCGGACCCTTGTAGAAGTGCCCATATCCAAAGAGCACCGACACCGCCGCCACCCCAACCCAATACGCGGCCTTCGACCCGCCGCCTGCGTCGGCCGCCCGGTTGATCAGGTAGCCCCGATACCCGATCTCCTCTCCAAGGGCGGCAAACGTCCACACCACCAGCAGCCACCGCAGCGCGACCATCCAGTGGCCCGCAATCTCGTTCATGCCGCTCGGTGCGATCGCCGGCGGCCAGAAGTGTGCGGTAACAGGATCGATCACCAGCGCACCCAGCAGAATTCTCAGCGCCGCCGCCCCAAGCGCGATCAGCACCGTGCGCCGCCACGAGACCGGCCAGCGCAAGCCCGTCGCTCCCCAACCGCCATCGCGCAGCCGGAACGAAATCAAACCCAGCACCACCAGGATCGGCACCTCGTTCGGGATAACCTGATACACGTTGTGCGAGATCACGACCGCGCCGCCGACTAAGAATTCAGCCAGCGAGATCCATCGTTGCCGCGGCTGCAAGACCTGTGCCTTTGCCCCGGCGGGGGGCTCCATCGCGCCCGCGGCTTGGTTTACACCAAACGACGTGTTCATCCCCTTCACCTCGAGTTTCTCAACCCCGCGGCAGCGCCCGCGATCGCCGGTACTGGCGCCCGCACCACAGCGCGACGCGGGTGGTCACCACCACCAGCAGGCATCCCACTCCAAGTCCGATCGGGACGATCCACCACCCCAGCAGTTCTCTGCCGCCCTCGGGAGCGCCGGCAAAGCCCAGCCGCAGAGAAAGCTCATAATCCGCGCCTCCGGTGGGCAGCAGCCACAGCCCCGCCGCTCGCGGATGAAACGGTTTCAGCAAGGCGCACAGCACGAATGCCGATCCCACGAAATACCCCACCACCGATCCCAGCAGTACGAAGAATCCCGCCGCGCTCAAACTGCTCCATCGCAGCAGGCTGGCCAACACTCGCGCTGGCGACCGGCTCACTTCGGCCCGGGCCAGCAGTTGATCGGTCAAGTATTCGTTCGACAATTCTTCGGGGCTGCCCAATCCCGCCAGTGCCGCTTCCACCGCGGCAACCGTCATCTCTCCGCCGGCCGCGGCTTTCTCCGTAATGTGGCTGCGCAGTTCGGTCACGATCTCACGCGACTCTTCGCTGGGCAGGCCGCGCAGGCCGGCCTGCATCCGTTTCAGGTAACTCTCGATTTTCTCTTCGGCATCGCTCGCCATCGCGTTATTTCCCCTCTGCCAGCGGAGCCAGCAACCGGCTCATGCTGGTTGAAAACCGCGCCCAGATCGCTGCCATTTCCAGAGCCCGCTTTTTCCCGCCGGGTGTAAGCGCGTAATACTTCCGCGGGTGCCCGCTCTCCGGCTCCACCCACTCGCTCTTGACCAGCCCCAGGCTCTTCAACCGGGTGAGCAGCGGATACACCGTTCCTTCCGAAACGATCAAATCCGAATCGCTCTCCAGGCGCTGCAGAATCTCGAGGCCATAGCGTTTCCCGCCCCACAGCGCGGCCAGGATCGCCAGTTCCAGACACCCCTTGCGGAGCTGGACCTCCCACTTGTCCGTGTTCTCCGCATCGGTGGTGATTCCGTCCCGCACGCAGATACTATGTTATACACAATATTGTGTTGTCAATAGCAATATGGTGCATCGGGCGGAAGGTCAGGCAGATCAGTAATGGCGCAGTTTGGGAATAACGGTTCGTCGGCAGCAAGTTTCTGCAGATCTATTTGGGCGCATAAAAGGCTCACTGAATATACCTTCCGCCGATGCCATCCACCTCGCCTGCGCAGCTTCTGCCAACACCGACTTGTTCTTGACCAACGACAAGAGCCTTGTCGGCAGGATAATTCCTGGAATCCAGTTCATCGCAGGACTGGATTCGAACATCATTTGACCTTAGGCTTCCAATCATATCTTGCATCTTGAGTCTTCTTTTCGCATCTTTAGGGGGAACACGCGTGCCGGCATTGCGCCTTTGCTGCCTGGACCGGTGACACTCCTGGCTCCAGCGCGTCCAACATTAGGATCATGCGGCGGACCCGTACAAAACGTTGCCAGGAGATCACTCGGTGAAGGCGCACTGTCTTCCGTTCTCTCAAATCCCGCATACCACGCGCCTTTTCACCGATTTTCTCGCATACTCTCCCAAAGTTCAGCCGTTTTATCCGCGGTCCCCTTACCTGGGCGAGTGGCTGAAGGAAGAGGCAGGGAAAATCTCCTACGACTCCTCCCGCCGCGAGCGTGTCGCCGCCCTGCTCGAGCGTCAGAATCAATCCTTCAACGCCTCGCCGAAGACGCTGGCCAACATCGAGCGCCTGCGCCACGGCGGGTCCGCCGTCGTCACTGGCCAGCAGGTCGGACTCTTCGGCGGGCCGATGTTCTCGATCTACAAAGCGCTCACCGCGGTCAAACTGGCGGAGGAAGCGACCGCCGCCGGTGTGGATGCGGTGCCTGTCTTCTGGCTCGCCACCTATGACCACGATCTGGCGGAAGTGAATCACGTTTCCTTGCCCGGCCCCGACGGCGCGCTCGAGACGCTCACCACATCCAGCCACGGCCTTGCCGGGGCGCCCGTCAGCGCAGTTCATCTCGGAGAAGAGATTCTTCCTCTGCTCGATCAGGCCGCGGCCCTGCTCGGCGAAACCGAAGCCACAACTCTGTTGCGCGATACCTACCGTCCCAACGAAACTCTGGGCACGGCCTTCGCTCGGCTTTTCGCGCGGCTGTTCGCCGATTGGGGCGTGATCGTTCTCGACGCCTCCGATCCCGAACTTCACCGCGTGGCCGAACCGATCTACACCGCCGCGGTGGAACGCGTCGTCGAATTGGACACCGCGCTATTCGCGCGTGGCAGCGCCCTCGATACTGCCGGCTACCATCAGCAGGTAAAGACCTCGCTGTCTTCGGTTTTGCTCTTCACGCTGCACAACGGCGTCCGTACGGCGATCCACTATCACCCGCAGAGCCACGGCGAAGAGTTCGCCATCGGCAGCGAAGGGACAGTCGAAAAAATCTCCGAAAGGGAACTGCTGGACCGCATAAGCGCCACGCCCGAGCTTTTCAGTCCGAATGTTCTGTTGCGCCCCGTGGTCGAAGATTACCTGCTGCCAACCCTCGCCTACACCGGCGGCGCCGCCGAGACCGCCTATTTCGCGCAGGCCGCGGCGGTGTATGAACTGCTGCTCGGCCGCGTCACGCCCATCGTTCCGCGGTATTCGGCCACCCTCGTGGAGCCCAGGACGCAGCGCCTGGTCGAACGCTACGGCATCACGGTGCCCGACGTATTCGCAGGCTTCGAACCGCTGCGCCAGAAACTGGCGGCCCACAGCTTGCCCGACAACCTGCAGGCAGCATTCGATACCGCGAAGAGGTCCCTGGATTCAAACCTGGCCACCATTAAGGATGAACTCACCACCCTCGACCGGACCCTGGTGGACGCCGCTGAAACCGCGCGCTCGAAGATGCAGCATCAACTTGAGAAGCTCTATTCCCAGGCGGCCCGCGCGGAGGCTCAGAAAGGGGCGCTGATCGCGCGCCACGCCGACAAGCTGAGCCAGGCCCTGTATCCCAACCGAGGCCTGCAGGAGCGCACCATCGGCGCGATCTACTTCGTCGCCCGTTACGGGCAAGACCTGCTGCGCCAGCTCTACAGCTCCCTCCAGACCGACTGCCACGACCACCAGATCGTGGAACTGTAATTATTTCCGAAGCCAGGTTTCCAGCTCCAACAGCGATTCCACCCGCGGCTCGTCGCGCTTGCGGTAAGCTCCCGCCACATCAAACAGCACCGCCTGCATGCCCGCCCGGGTCGCGCCGACATAATCCACCGAGTAGACATCGCCGACGTACAGGCTCTCGGCCGGTTCGGCCTTCATGGCGCGGAGCGCGGCCTCAAAGATCGCCGGATGCGGCTTCTCCTGGCCTACGATGCCCGAGTCGGTGATGGTCGCGAAGCAATCGGCGATTCCGCACTGCTCTAAGACCGCGTCAATCTTGCCGTCGGCGTTAGAGATCACCGCGATGGCATGGTTCTGCCGGATGCGCTCCAGCGCCGCGCGCGTTCCGGGCAGGATCTGGTCCCAGTTGGCCGAATTCTGCGTGTTCTCGACCAACCGCTCGCGCACACCGTCGTGCAGCGTTCCTGCTTCCTCCAGCAGATAGGTGTGAAATGTCCACCAGAAGCTGTGATCCACCTGACCCTGCAGCATCCCCTGATCGAATTCCTGCTTGGTGCGCCGTTCCAGAGCCTGCCAGCGTTCGAGCGTCGGATGCTGATCGCCGGGCAGCGGCGCCAGCATGCGCGCGCGATTGGGAAACAGCAGAGTGTTGCCTACGTCAAAGAATACGAAACGTAGCTTGCGCATCACTCCATACTAAACAAACCGGAACCATCCTTGATTCCCGGCCACCCCTTGACCAAAGAGTTGCCTGTGTCTTTCTGTGCCGTGACCGCGCAAAGGACAAAGATGTAATATCCAATTTCAGCCCGAACCCTGCGTGGGGTTTCCGGCCTCTGATTTCAATGATGGAGACACCAGTTCCGGTAACGTCATTCGCCGCCGTCCGCCGTGCCGGACTGACGGCGCTCGCGACGGTGCGGGTGCATGCGCTGCTATTCCTGGCAGTAGCAACGCGGGTCACGTACAAGGCCACGCGGCAGAGCTTCTTCAACATTCTGTGGGCGGTGGTGTTCGGCTTTGCCACGTTGAATATCCTTAGCCTGGCCGCCAAGCGTTTCGAACCCACGCGCCGCGGCTTCACCTTTGGCGAACTGATGGCGGTTGGAGTGGTGCTGATCTCGATTTTCCTGCTGATGTGGGAAATGCTGGGCGTCTTCCATATTTTCCCGCTCAGGATCCGGCGGTAGCAACGCTTTGGACAATAGCTAACTCTAACGAAGTCAATGTCTTCCAGTGAATTTCTTAAAGATTTCCACAGTGTTCCTTCAGGAACACTTGTACATACAGAGCGATACGCACAGTGGTCTGACATTTGACACAACCCCTGTGGAATGATGGGTTTGGCGACAGCGAATGGCACGTCCGCCAGTGTCGGTTTCGTCCTCAGCTGCCTTTTGCGCTATGATGCCCTCCAATGGCCAAGAATCCCCCGAACTTCGAAGTGACCTGTCCCTGCTGCAGCGCGGTGTTGAAGATTGACACCGAGACCCGCGCCGTCATCGCGCACACGGCCGCGGTCAAACCCAAGATGTTCAGCGACATGGAAGCTGCGGCCAAAGCCATGCGCGAGCAGGACAGCCGCCGCGAGTCTATTTTCCAGCAGTCGGTTGAAGCGCAGAAACACGCGTCGGACCTGCTGGAAAAGAAATTCCAGGAGGCGGTCAAGAAGGCGAAAGAAACGCCCGACACGGGCAAGCCCATCCGGGACTTCGATCTCGACTGACCCCGGCATGCCCCGTCCTCTTCTTCTCGGCCACCGCGGCGCCCGCGCCCGCAAAGCTATTCCTGAAAACACGCCGGCTTCGTTCGACCAGGCGCTGGCCGACGGCTGCGACGGTTTTGAATTCGATGTGCGGCTCACGGCCGATGAAGAGGCGGTTGTCTGTCATGACCCGAAGGCCGCCGGAATTGACCTATCCCGCGCAACCGCCAAGCAGGTTTCCCAACTGCCCCGGCTGCGGGAGGTTCTGCAACGCTACCGGGATTCCTTCCTCGACATCGAGTTGAAGGTCAAAGGCCTGGAGAGAATCACGTCCGATCTGTTCCTGCGGCACAAGCCGCGCCGCGGATTCGTGGTCTCATCTTTTCAGCCCGGAGCGCTGAAGTTCCTGCATGGGCTGGACGCCGCGATTCCGCTTGGCCTGATCTGCGAGTCGAAGACCCAGCTTCGCCTGTGGAACGAACTTCCGGTTGAATACGTCATTCTCCAGGAGAAACTGGTCGAGTCAGAACTGGTCCGCAAAATCAGGGGAGCTGGGAAGAAAGTCTTCGTGTGGACGGTCAATGCCCAAGCCGACATGCAGCGCTTTGCGGAGTATGGCGTGGACGGCATCATTTCCGACGACACCAGCCTGCTCTGCCGGACGCTTGGCGCATAGAGCTTAACTTGCTGACAGGCACAACGAGAGGGTGAACTCTGCCCCTCTCGTTCTCAATCGCAGGTTGCCCATATTGCATCTTGGACGGAAACCGCAAAGATGGTATTCATGATGGCAATCAGGAGAAACGAGCCATGCGATTCTCAGTCCTTGTGACCTGTCTCAGCCTTGCCTTTGCGAGTTTCCTCCTTTCCCCCTCGGTTTCGACTTCACCCGAGGCGCCCGCCGGTTTTGACAACAAGAGCAACGGGGTCACCGACGATGCGACGCACCAGGTTGATCAGGCAAAATTCGAAGAGGTCGAGCAACTCAGCGACGGTCTGGGACCGCTCTACAATGCGCAGTCCTGCCGCGAATGCCATCAGAGTCCGGTTTCCGGCGCCGCCTCGCAGGTTTCCGAATTGCGAGTCGGTCATGAGGCAGACGGACACTTTCACAATCCCGAGATCCCGATCGCTCACGGAGCCGAGGTAATTACCGGCCGGTCCCTGGTGAATGACCGGGCGATTTGCCCGAACGGCGCGTTTCCCGACACGGAAATTCAAGAGCGCGTTCCGGAGGTCGACAATATCCGGGCCTTCCGCCTTTCCTTGAATCTGCTGGGAGACGGCTTCGTCGAGGCCCTTGCCGACCAGACGCTGATTGATCTGGCCGCGCAACAATGCAAGTCTTCGCACCGTAAAATCTGCGGACAAGTCCTCGAGGTCCCCATTGTCGAGGCCCCCGGACAGATGAGCGTGGGCAGGTTTGGCTGGAAAGACCAGCACGCCAGCCTGCTGTCGTTCTCGGGCGATGCCTACCTCAACGAAATGGGCATCACGAACCGCCTGCAGCCGGATGAGGTCACGAAGCTCTGCAACACCGCGACCGAGCCGAACGATACGCCAGGGGCGGACGGCCTCTCTGACATTGATCATTTCGCCCGCTTCATTCGCGCCACCAAAGCTCCGGCGCGCGATGCGCAGCTCGCGGCCGGCGCCGCGGCCAAGAAGGGCAACCGGCTGTTCGATGAGATCGGTTGCGCGACCTGCCACGTGGAAACCCTGACCACCGCTCCCTCCGGAACGAAGATCAACGGCGGCACTTTCACGATTCCTGCCGCTCTGGGATCGGTCACATTCCATCCCTACGGCGATTTCCTGATGCATAACGTGGGCACCGGCGACGGAATCCTGCAGGCGACTCCAGAGCATTACGGGAAAAAGGTGTTCGAGATCATGTCCGGATACATGGCCAAGCAGAACTTCGAGAGCAGCCGGAATAAAATGCGCACCGCGCCTTTGTGGGGAGTGCGGCTGCGTCCGCGACTGATGCACGATGGAGAATCGCAGACGTTTCGCGACGCGATCCATCGCCACGGCGGCGAAGCGCTCCATGTGACGCAGAAATTTGAAAAGCTGAAGAAAGACGATCAGGACGCCATTCTGGAATTCCTGAAGTCTCTGTAGGTCATCGAGGGACGTTGGCCTTGCGCACGGCAGGGCGCTTTTTCGCGTTCGCTACCTCAGCGTGGTAAAGCCCTGATCCTTATTGCCGGGCCTATCGCGGCGCTGAAGCGCTGCGCCACCCCAAATCCTTGAAGTGTGGGTTCTTCTATTGGGCTCCCGCGGCTGCGGTGCTCACGCCGGACATGGCGTTTTTCGCTTCTTTGATGCCGGACTGGATGTGCTGCTCCCAGTCGAGGTGCGGAATGGGCGATGCAGCGGCGGCCTGATACAAAGCGAGAGCGTCCTGCGGACGGCCCAGACGCTTCAGGCAAAGGCGGGCGGCGCTGAGTTGCGCAGTCAAAGCCTGCCGCTCCGCAGGATACGCCGCGGCTAACGCCTGATATTCCGCCCGAGCGCGCTCAAACTCCTGTAGTTCTTCGGCGCCCTTGCAGAGATCGAGCCAGACCGAAGCCGGAATTTTGCCGCCGCCCGCATCCATGAACTCGGCATAGTCCTGAAACGCCGCTTCCACCTGGTGAGCCTTGAGACGCAGGGCGCAGATCTTGACGGTGGCCTCGAGATATCCCTTGGTGTTGTTTTGCCGCGTGTGGGCCTGCCGCAGCATGCTCCAGGCGTCGAGCGAATGGGGATTGGCAGCGGTGTAGCTGGTCAGCGGCGTGATGGCGTCGGCGAGTTGCCCGTGTTCCATCATGTCGCTGGCGCGTTCCAGGGCGGGGTCGTTGCTCCAGCCGATTTTTTCTTCGATGGCCTGGTTGGCTTTTTTCTCGAGGCCCGAGTGCTGGATGCCCACCGCTGCGACCGCCCCAAACAGGAATCCGCCCACGTGCGCCCAGTGCGCCACGCCCCCAGATGTGCCCGCGAGCGATCCAAAGAATATTTCCGTCAGCAGCCAGAGCGGCAGCAGGCACCAGGCCGGCGCCCAGAATGTCCGGGGCCGGAGGAAGAGCAGGTAGAACATTTGAATCTTCAGCTTGGGAAAGCGGACCAGAAACGCCCCCATCAACGCCGCCACCGCACCGGAGGCACCCAGCGTCGGAGTGATGCTGCCCGGGTTCGTCCAGGCGTAGATCTGCAGCGCGGCGACTCCAGCGATCAGATAGAACGCGGAATACAGCCAGCGGCCCCAGGCGTCTTCCAGCACAAATCCCGCCAGCCACAGGAACCACATGTTGCCGATCAGGTGCAGCCAGCCACCGTGGAGGAAATTCGCGGTGAGGTAGCTGATGGCAGTCGGGTTGGCGGGCACGAATGCATAATGCTCGACGACGGAGTCTGCCGAGAGCTTGACCAGTTGCTGGTTCAGCGAGTCCATTTCCTGCTGCAGGGCGGGCTCGCTCTCGATCATTTTGATCCTGGCGTCGTAGCCGCTCATGATGTCGCGATAAGGGTCCTGTGCCCTCTTCCACATCTCAGGATTGCGTTGCTTGAACGACTCCACCAGGCGCTGCGACTCGGGCTGCATCTTCAGTTCCGGATGCAGCGCGGCCAGCAGGATGATGTGATTCCTGGTTTCGCCTAGATCTGGCGCCTCGTTCTCAATGGCCGAGTTGGTGAACAGGAAGACAACTGTATTGATGGCGATAATGGCCAGAGTGACCACCGGCCAGCGCCGGGCCGCCATGTTTTCGTGCTTGATGGGAAGCAACATCGAGCTACGCCCTGGACGCGAAAATGCGCAACTCAGTTTAAGAGGGGGTTGGGAGCATTCCCAGATGACACAGGGGTTGTCTTTAGTAACCCAAGAAGCGCAGACGCGGTTTGGGAGCCCCGGACGCCCTCGTCCGGGGAGTTGCTATCAAAAAGCTGGCGGACGAGGCGTCCGCCGGTCCCAAAACCTATCGCCTCTCCAGCGTGTCTTTGGCGACGACTTGAAAGCGGAAGAATCAGGGAGCCCCGGACGCCCTCGTCCGGGGAGTTGCTATCAAAAAGCTGGCGGACGAGGCGTCCGCCGGTCCCACAATCTATCGCCGCTCCATAATCATTAATCGGCGGCGGCTTCGTAGGCGGCGGTATTGGCCGACGGCCGCTTCAGGAACGCGGCCCGCTCGGTCTCCAACGTTTCCAGGTTCGAACCAAGGGTCTGGTCGTCCCAGCCGAGGACGGCACCAATGCGCAGGGCGGCTTCCCGGCTGCAGGTCTCGGACCAGCAGGGGCCGAGCGCGACCGGAACGCGCCGCAGAAGCACGTCTGCCATGGTGACGGCAAACTCTTTTCGATAGGCCTCGACCACCTCGGCTATAAGATGGGAAGTGTGCGGGCAAACCGGCGCGCGCAGCTCGGCGCTGACCAGCGCCATGCGGGCGATATCGAAGGCACGCTTGCCATGCCACTCGACCATGCCCCGCGCCGACTCCTGGCTGACCGAGCCTGCCTGGGCGATTTCGGCAATCTCGTCGTCCATCATGGGGTCGAGCGAAGTTCCGGGTCCCATGGCGACGGACTTGGGCTCGGCGACCGCGATTCCGATCTTGCGCGCACACTCGCGGGCCAGCGAGGCGGCGGTGGTTAGTTTGCCCCCGATCACGGAAATCATTTTCGCCGCGCCTTCGTCGGTGTGATCGTGCAGGAAATGACGGCGCGTGACCGCCGACGGCTTGTTACCGGGCGAGTTGGGCAGCGGACGCACCCCGGCAAACGCATATCTGATGTCTCGAGCCGAAATTTTCGCCTTGGGGAATAAGTGCGTCACCGCGCTCAGCAGGTACTGAATCTCCTCCTGCGAAGGCTCAGTCCTTCCTGGATCGCCGGTGTCGGGAACTTCGGTGGTGCCGACCAGAATCTGCTCGTTCCAGGGCAACACAAACACCGGACGCCCATCCGGCGCCTCGCTGTAGAGGGCCGCGCTGGGAGCGCCCGGAAATCGCGGCAGCACAATGTGCGATCCGCGCACTCCCCCGAGCAGCGGCTGAGCCGTGCGAACCGACGATCGCTGGCAAACCCGGTCCACCCACGGCCCCGTACAATTCAGGATCCATCCGGCCTCGACCCGCTCGTCCTTGCCTGAGATGCGATCCCGCAGCAGCACACCGCGAGCCCGCCCGTTGGAAACGTCCACGGCCAGGACTTCACAATGATTGCGGACGACCGCACCCGCGTCGGCGGCTTCGGTCAGCCACTCGGCCACCAGGCGCTCGGGAAACTCGCACTGCGCATCTTCGTAATTGAGAATGGACCAGCGCCGTCCGCCGTCAAGGGCGCGCTCGACGCGCTTCAATTCCATCTCGCTCAGCGAGCCAGATTTCTTCCCGGCAAGACGCTGGTAGAGCCAGAGTCCGGCGCGCACCTTCATGGCGCTGCGCTGGCTGTGCTCATCGAGCAGAAACAGAAAGTGCACGGGATGCACCAGGTGCGAACGCTCGCGCAGCAGGCGTTCGCGTTCGCGAACCGACTCGCGCACCAGTTCGATTTCGCCGTGCTCCAGGTAACGCAGGCCGCCGTGGATGATGCGCGTAGACCGACTGGTGACGCCCGAGGCGAAATCGTTCTGTTCGACCAGCAGCGTGCGTTTTCCCGCCAGGGCGCATTCGCGGGCCACCGCAACACCGTTGATGCCGCCGCCAATCACCACCACATGGAAGTGCTGGCCTTCCAAGGGCGCTCGGGCTTTCACCGCTAAGGTCATGAAATTAGGCTAACAATCAGGCTAAATGGGCTGACAACGGAAACCTGGCCGGGCATGTACCGGGTTCACCGCGATCGCAAATCGTTCAAAAATAGCGCTGACAGCTTGGCTCTGCTGGACTGTACCACCCACCATTTTCCTCCCTGAAAGGCTTAAGTTGAAGGTGACGTTGGTCCAAAAAGGTAACCGGGCAAAGGGATGACCTTGGATGCGTGAACAGGTGCCTGAAGTAATTGTCCGCTGAAACTGGCCTGTCGTTGACTGCGTCACTCAACATGATATTCCAGATGCAAGCCTCATCCCGAGGCAATCACTATGTCCGCCACCAATTGAATGTTGCCTCGCTGTCATTTACATTGATTGCCGAATGTCCTCCACCGGCGAACGCTTCGAACGCGCGGTCTCGATCATGGAGCGGCTGCGCGCTCCGGGCGGCTGTCCCTGGGACCGCGAGCAGACCTTTGATTCCATCAAGCCTTATACGCTCGAAGAGACTTACGAAGTTCTCGAAGCGATTGACAACCGCGACTGGCGCGAACTGGCGGGCGAACTCGGCGACCTGCTCCTGCAGGTGCTGTTCTATGCCGAGATGGCAAAGGAGCAGGCTTCTTTCTCGATTGACGACGTGCTTGACCGCCTCTCCGCCAAGCTCATCAACCGCCATCCGCACGTGTTCGGCGATACCCGGGCCGATACCGCGGCCGAAGTCAAGCGCAACTGGGACGCGATCAAAGTCCAGGAAAGAAAGAAAGCAGATCCCGGGAAAAGCGAGCCGCATTCGATCCTCGACGGTGTTTCTTCCGCCATGCCTTCCCTGCTGGAGGCGCACAAGCTGAGTTCGCGCGCCGCCCAGGCCGGGTTCGACTGGCCCGACGTAGACGGCTTGTTCGACAAGCTGCGCGAGGAAACCGGCGAGTTGTGCGACCATCTCAAAGAATTTCCGGCGCCCGGGCCGCGGCCTCAGGGACGCGGCATCGCCGGATCGGGGCGGACCGTGACCCCCGAATCGCTGCAGGCCCGCCTCGAAGAAGAAGTCGGTGATCTCTTCTTCGTGCTGGTCAATATTGCCCGCTATTTGTCGGTTGATCCCGAATCCGCGCTGCGCAAGACCAACCGCAAGTTCAAGCGCCGCTTTCAATGGATGGAAGCCCGCCTGCGCGAAAGCGGACGCTCCGCCGACCAGGCATCCATGGAGGAACTGGAGTCGCTCTGGCAGCGCGCCAAGCGCGAGGAACGCAATGGTGCGGAGGGCAAAGATGCGTAAGTCTCAACCACTGCGTCATCCCGAAGCCCCGCGCCTTTACCAGCGGGGAGAGGGATCTCGGGCGGAGAGATTTTGTCCCACGAAGGCGATCCCCGGGAGATCCCTCGCCCGGCTGAAGAACGCCGGGCTTCGGGATGACGCCTGCCACGCGAGGAGCGAATGAGTTCCGAATCCATCGTGCTGCGCCGCTGTCACGGCCTCGAGGAACTGCGGGCCTGTGTGGCGCTGCAAAAAGAAGTCTGGAACTTCTCGGACGCCGAACTGGTGCCGCTGCGCATGTTTGTGGTCGCCGACAAAGTGGGCGGCCAGGTCATGGGCGCTTTCTCGGGCAGCGAGATGGTTGGTTTCGCGCTGTCGGTCCCGGGTACGCGTTCCGGCCACGTTTATCTGCATTCGCACATGCTGGCGGTCAAGAAAGAGCATCGCAACTCAGGCCTGGGACGCCGCCTGAAGCTGCTGCAGCGCGAAGACGCACTGGCTCGCGGCATCGAACTGATCGAATGGACCTTCGATCCGCTTGAAATCAAGAACGCCTACCTCAATCTCGAAAGGCTGGGTGCCATCGCGCGCCGTTACAACATCAACCAGTACGGCATCACATCGTCGCCTCTGCAGGGCGGTTTGCCCAGCGACCGCCTCATCGCCGAGTGGTGGCTGAAGTCGCAGCGCGTCGAAATCCTGCTGGCCACGGGCAAGAATCCGCCTTTTCAGACCGAATCGAGCATCGCCGTTCCGGCGCAAATTTACGAATGGAAAGCCGCACCTGAAACTCGCAGCCAGGCCCAGCAGGTGCAGGAGCGCAATCGCGAGCAATTTCTGCGGGCGTTTTCCGAGGGCTTGACGGTGCTGGGCTATGAACGCGACTCGGCCGGAAACGGCAAGTTCCTGCTGGGGAAGTGGGATGAGGAGTGGTCGTACGCATCGCAAGACTGATTCACCACAGAGTTGCCCAAACATAATTTGAGAAGCGTGCCGAAAACTAGCAGCACTTGCGGGATAAGTTTTTGAAATCTCTGCTATGAAAATTGAAGCCATCACCCTCCGCGAGATTCAGATGCCGCTCGTCCATTTCTTTGAGACGAGCTTTGGCCGTACCTACAGCCGCAGCATCCTGCTGGCCACCGTCCACTGCGAGGGCGTGGATGGCTGGGGTGAGTGCGTGGCCGGGGAAGGCCCGTTCTACAGCAGCGAGTGGATCGAGAGCAGTTGGGCCACGACCAGATATTTCCTGGTCCCGGCGCTGCTTGGGCAGACGATCGAATCCGCGCGCGAGTGTCCGGCATTGCTGGCCAGAGTCCGCGGTCACCGCATGGCCAAGGCCGCGCTCGAAAACGCGCTCTGGGACGCCGAAGCCCGGCAAAAGCAGCAGCCACTCTGGAAGTTGCTCGGCGGCACGCGCCGCGAAATTGCCTGCGGGGTCTCCATCGGAATTCAGGATTCGGTCGAGCAGTTGCTCGACAAGATTCAGACCGAGCTCGCCGCCGGCTATCGCCGCATCAAGGTCAAGGTCAAGCCGGGCTGGGACGTGAACGTGCTCGAACGCATTCGCTCGCGCTGGGCCGACATCACGCTGAGCTGCGACGCCAATTCCGCCTACACGCTCGATCAGGTCGAACATCTGCGCAAATTCGACCAGTTCAACCTGCTGATGATCGAGCAGCCGCTATGGAACGACGACATCTACTACCACGCGCGGCTGCAGAAGGAACTCCGCACCGCGATCTGCCTGGACGAATCCATCGTCAGCGCGCGCAGCGCGGCTTTCGCGGTCGAAACCGGCGCCTGCTGCATCATCAACGTCAAAGTGGGCCGCGTGGGCGGTTTTTCCGAAGCCCTGAAGATTCACGACATCGCGCAGTCGCAGAAAATTCCCGTCTGGTGCGGCGGCATGCTGGAAACCGGAATCGGCCGCGCCCACAATATCGCGCTTTCCACGCTGGCCAACTTCAGCCTGCCCGGCGATGTCTCGGCCTCGAAGCGTTACTGGAAGGAGGACATCATCGAGCCGGAAGTGGAAGTTTCGCCGCAGGGAATGATCGCCATCAGCGATGCGCCCGGCACCGGGTATCGCGTCAGGCCCGATCTGATCGAGAAGCTTACGGTGCGGAAGGAAACCTTTTCTGCTTGATGGTGCTTCGCGTCGGACTGAGGAAAGACATTTGCCTCAGGGGCGGAGAGAGCTGCGCGAGAACCAGTGCCGTCCCTGCCGGGACTGGTTCCTGTGTCCCACTTGTACCCCGGACTTACGTCCGGGGCTATTGAATGCCGTCCGTGCCGGGACTGGTTCCTGTGTCCCGCTTGTACCCCGGACTTACGTCCGGGGCTAATGAATGCCGTCCCTGCCGGGACTGGTTCCTGTGTCCCGCTTGTACCCCGGACTTACGTCCGGGGCTAATGAACGCCCACCCCTGTCGGGTTGGAATGCGATGATTTCGTTCCACCTCGCCTCCCCGAGATCGTTTCTCACGCACACATTGAAGCCCGTCCAGAAAAGAGAGGCGTTATCGCAGCGCTGAAAGCGCTGCCACCAAAATCGCTACTGCGTCTTCTTGGCTTCGGAAGGCGCGGCGGCATGCGCCGGCTTCTCGCGTTCGGCGGCCAGCATCTCTACGCCCTGGGCAAACGTCAACTTGTCCGGTACCCGCCGGTAGTCGCTGAATACTTCATCCGACACCATGCTCAGGCTCTTGAACAGCAGGATTTTTCCCGTGATACTCAGGTCCATCTCGGTGATGTCCCACGCGCCTTCGCTGACCTCGGCCTGGCGCACGCGAAAGTGTCCACCTTTGTCGAGGCGCCCAATGAGGCCCCATCCGAACGTGACGTCCTTGAACAGCGCGCCGTCAATGAAGGCGAGACGGCGGCTCGCCGCATCAATCAGCAAGTATCCCTTCAGGCCGGTGAGCACCTGCTCCACGCGCGAGGGCGGAGAGTATGCAGGATCGGGCGTGAAATTCAAACGCAGCAACTCCCTCCCCGCCTTGCCAAAGTCGGCCTCACCCATCTGAGTTCCCGCATATTCATAGCGAAACACGTTGGGCAGCGCCTTCACGATCTGCAGCGTGCGGTCGGCGTCGTCTTTTTCGCGCGCTTTCTTCTTGCGAAGCATGTCGGGATTGTTCATCAGCCCGGCCAGATGATCTCTCTCGCCCTGCTGCTGCGCCGGAGTCAGCGGCTGGTCGTTGAGGGCAATCAGCATTCCGGCCATGGCGTCGTCGGTTTCCACGTACAGGCGAGTTTGCGAACCTTTTGGAGTCTGCTTGCGCGAACGAAACATGTGTTTGATCGCTGTGCTGTTTGCCGCCGCAACTTCGTTGGCGACCACCAGCCGGACCAGTTCCCCGGCGGGTATCGGTGTGCTCGAGGGTGGTGCGCTCGAGATCGGAGCGCTCGAGATCTGGGCGGGCACCGCCGCGCCAGCCAGAGCTAGCCAGGCGGCCGCCAGACGTACCGCTATCCTGATCCTGACCGGGGGCATTCGAGTTTCAGTTTAGCAATTCACGCCGGGGCTCTGCTGGCCCTCCATCCTGCGCGATCCTACACAGACGTTCACCCGCAAGATGTACTTTCGTGCAGCCTGGCTACGTTACCCTCGGCTGGCTTCGCTTGCCGCGCCCCGGACCGTTGGGTATAGTCAAGGCAGCGGCGCAGACCTTCTGGTACATGGCCTTCCTCGTATCCCTGGTCGTGCGGTATCCGGTTTCCTTCAAGGAGAACGTTCATGAGCGCTCCGTTGTCGGGTGATTTGGCACAGATTGGCAAGTCCGTCGTGGTCAAAGGCGAACTATCGGGCAGCGAAGATCTCTATGTAGACGGCCAGGTGGAGGGCAGCATCTCTCTGAAGAACAATGCCCTGACCATCGGTCCTCACGGACAGGTCAAGGCCACCGTAGAAGCCAAAGGAGTTGTCGTGCAAGGCAAACTCGAAGGCAACGTGCTGGCCACCGAGCGGGTGGATCTGCGCAAATCGGCCGTGGTCACCGGCGACATCACCACCCAGCGGATTGCCATCGAGGAAGGCGCCTACCTGAAAGGCAAAGTGGATATTCAGGGGCGAGCCGAGAAGGCTGCAGGAAAGTAACTTTCCCGTTTCGCCTTAGCAGGTTAGAGTGGCATCAGTAACCCAGAACTTCATGAAGATTTTTCGCGGTTCATCGGGCGGCGCCGAGGCCGAAGCGCCTCCGCCGGTTCCAAAGCTCACGCGCCGTTCCAGCGGGCTCGGCGAACTTGCCCGTTTATGGGACAGCGAACAGCCCTTATGCGTGCTTGATCTTGGTTCCACGTCCGCGACCAACATCCGCTTCTTCACCGAGCACAGCCACAAGATCTACAGCGAAGACCTGCTGGTGGCCTCGACTGAGCCCAGCCTGGTCACCAAAGACGAGCAGGGCAACGTGGTGCTCGACAGCCGCCAGTTTCTTGCCGACAACCTGCTCTATCCCGCGGCGCACTTCGATGTTGTGCTGTGCTGGAACCTGGCCGACTATCTGGACGAAAGCCTGGTGCGCCCGGTCATGGGACGTTTTTGGTCGGTGCTGAAGCCCGGCGGCATGTTGCTGGCGTTTTTCCACACCAAGGACGCCGGCCCCGATTCTCCGTGTTACCGCTTTCACATCGTCGGAAAAGATACGCTGGAGATGCAACGCATCGTACTGAAGCGGGAGGGCCGCCGCGGCCCGACCGGCGCGGTGCACACGGCCCTCGCCGACGGCTTCCGCCTGCAGCGGGTGTTCAACAACCGCCACATCGAAACCCTCTTCCGCGACTTCGCCTCGATCAAGTTCTTCCTGGCTCGCGACAATGTCAGGGAAGTGCTGGTCGTGCGCTAACTTGCCGGGCTGCTAGTAGCGCTCCTGCCTGACCCATAGCCGGACTTTTTCTTCGACCGAAAACCTGTGCACCGGCATGCCCGCAAACTTGGACTCCAAAGCAAACGCGTGCGCTTCCAGCGGCACGCTGAAATGGAGTTTGGCGTTCACGAAGCTGCGCACAAACAGCTCGGCGTAACGTTCAAGTCCCAGGACCTCAAACTGGACGGCATGCACCAGCCCGTGAAACAGGGTTCGCTCCGCAACTTTCTCGTTGAAGACCACCACGTCAAGAAAGGTCAGGGCATGCATGTGCGCCAGATCGGGCAGGTTTATAAAGCCTAAAGCCCTGTATTCCTCATAAAACGGAGGATTGGCCAGGCGCTTGCCCTGCAGTTCGACAATGCGCACGCGCTCGAGCAAAGGGGCGGAGAAGTAAGGCCCCAGGATAGCCTTCTGCCGGCTGCCCAGGGACACGGCCGCCTGCAGATAGTGCTCCCGCTGCTGGCGCAAGAACGAAGCCACTCGCTGCACCGCTTCGAGGACCTGCTCTTCGGTGGGCGGCGTGTGAGGCGCGGCGGCTTCGGCGGGGATCTTCCCCTCGATGGACGAGTAATACTCGTTGAGGGCGGCAGCGGTCTCAACCGACTTGCGCAGGATGTCACGGCGGCCGAAACGCGCCAAATCCTCGGCGGAATAGCGGAGACGAAGCTGATGGGTAGCGCAATGAGCGCTGAGCAACTCCAGCTGAGCATGCCGGAGCTCTGAATTCATCTGAGCGATAGAAACTCTATCCTCAGGTTTTTCCCACGAATACATCTTGGTACACTCCTGATTCATACACTCCTGAAGGAACGCGGATCCAGCGGAGAGGTTTGTTTTTTATAATTTATACATCGTTATGTGTACGCTGTCAACATAATATTAACGGCCGATGCATCCCCGGTAACACGGCGGCCCCGAGGCGAGCGCACGCGCTTTACTTTGTTATGTTTACAGTGTATACATAACGTGGGAAGGTTGATTTCCCGGGAGGAAAGCTCCGTGCCCCGTCGGCCAGACCCTGACCTGGAAGGCAAGATTCTGAATGCCGCGCAAAAGCTGTGGAAGCGCGGCGGCGAGAAGGCGCTCAGCATGCGCACCGTCGCCACAGCGGCCGGGACCAACACCCCGGCGGTGTACCGGCGCTTCCGGCACCGGGAAGATATTCTGCGGGCCCTGCTGCAGCGCATCCGGCTGGACATTGCGGCTGCGCTCGAAGGCATCGCCTCTCCCGAAGAGGGCTGCGAGCGATACCTGGAATACGCCCTCAGCCATCCCCGCGAGTACGAACTGTTCTTTCAGAAGGAATATGAACTCTTTCACTCGCCACGTTCCATCCGCGCCGGGATCAAACCGGTGGGCCGGCCGGTCCGCGACCTGATGAGACGAAAGCTGGCGGAAAGGCTGGGTGGATCGCCCGAGGACCACGGGCACATCCTGGTCGCTCTGCAGATGCAGGTTCACGGGGCGGCGATGTTGATGATCGCGAAGACCATCCTGCCCCAGCATGCGGAGGAGGCCCGGAAAATCTTCACCGCATCGGTGGCGGCTCTGTTGCAAGCGGCTGGCGGTCTGTGAGGTGGTCGTGACTCGCCCCGCCTACAACTCGGCTTGCCGACCTACTTCCAGACGATGATCCCCATGCGAAAAAGATAATAACGGAAGATCTCGAGTCGCGCTGCTGAACCGCGGGGAAGTTCTGGCCTGAGGATCTCCCGCATCTCGTCCGGCACATACGCCCGGCGCACCGAGGCCACTCCATCCACCCGCGACACATAACTCCGCATCAGCGGAAAGCCCGCATACACCAGGGCCAGATGCAGCGGATGCCGTACCAGGTCGTTGATCAGCACGGCGACCCGGCTCACGCGCAAAGCCTCATGGGCAAAGCGTGCCAGCTCAGACGGCTCCAGGTGATGCGCAAACAGGCTGCAGCTGATCAGATCGAACGCGCCGTCCGGAAAGGGAAGCGCCAGCGCATCGGCTACGACCGAGCGATTGCCAGGAAGCAGGTGCGAGCGGGCACGGTCGAGATGCGTCACCTCCAGCGCGATTCCCTTGCGCCCCAGTTCCAGCGCAGCTCGTTTCGGAACCTCACCGAATCCGGACGCGACTTCCAGAAGAGAAAAATGATTTTTCCTGGTTTGCGCGGCCACCTGTTCGATCAGGCTGCGCGTCGTAGCCACGCCGCCGAACCAGCGGTTGATGCGGCTCAGATCGCGCAGCGAAGCCTCGACTTCGGCCGCCGGACAGTCGTCAGAGTCGAGGATTTCCGCCGCGTTAACCCGCTGCATGTGATTGGGAGTCACTCATATTGTCATTCCGAGCGGAGCGAGGAACCTGCTTTCTGCCGGCCCCGGCAAACAGCAGCTTCCTCGCGCCTTAACCGGCGCTCGGAATGACAAAATCCATAAAGCAATCGATTCACACTTCGGCCAGCTCTTCTTCCAGCAGCTGCTTGTTATACAGGTCGTTGTAGTAGCCGTTCAAGGCGAGCAGTTCATCGTGGGTGCCGAGCTCGACGACCCGCCCGCTGTGCAGCACGGCGATGCGGTCGGCGTTGCGCACCGTCGAAACGCGGTGGGAGATGAAGATGGTGGTGCGCCCGTGCATCACGTCGCGCAGGTGGTTGAGGATTTTGTCTTCGGTGTGGGTGTCCACGCTGGAGAGCGCGTCATCGAGAATCAGAATCTTCGGATTCCGGATCAGGGCCCGGGCAATCGCGGTGCGCTGCTTCTGTCCGCCGGAAAGCGTGATGCCGCGCTCGCCCACCAGGGTTTCGTAGCCTTCCGGGAAACTCTCAATGTCGGCTGCAATATTGGCGGCCTCGGCAGCATCGTGGATTTCCCGATCGCTGGCCGAGTCTACCCCCAGCGCAATGTTCTCGCGAATGCGGTCGCTGAACAGAAACGTCTCCTGCGGAACGAATCCGATATTTCGCCGCAGGGAAGCGATCGAATACTGGCGAATCGGGCGCCCGTCAATTAAAACCGTTCCCGGATCAGCGTCGTAAATGCGGGGGATCAGGCTGACCAGCGTCGTTTTCCCCGAGCCCGTCGGCCCGACGATGGCCAGGCTGCTGCCGGCTGGCACAGTCAGATTCACCTCATGCAGCACCGGCTTGCCGTCATAGCTGAAATTCAACCTGCGGAATTCAAGTTCACCCGTAATCGGCTCCTCACCTGCGCCCGGCTCGTCCTGAATCGCCGGCTTCTCCTGCATGATTTCATCGAGCCGCTTCAACGACGCCGTGCCACGCTGGAAAATGTTGATCACCCAGCCCAGCGCGATGATGGGCCATGTCAACTGCATCATGTAGAAGGTGAACGAAGTGAAGTGGCCGATATCAATACGGCCCAGCAGAACTTCACGCCCGCCAATCCACAGGACCAGCACCATGGCGACGCCTAGCATCAGTTCCAGCGTGGGCCACAGCATGCCCATCAGCCGCACCAGCCGCAGGCTCCGCCGGATGTATTCCTGGTTCTCGCGCTCGAACGCCTGAATCTCCGGCTCTTCCTGCACGTAGGCGCGAATCAGCCGCGCTCCCGAGAAGTTCTCCTGGGCGCGCGCTGAAATATCGGAGAACATCGCCTGGATTCGCTCGAAGCGGTCGTGAATCTGCCGGCCGAAATACTGGATCACGATGCTCGCCACCGGCAGCGGCAGGAAGGTGTAGAAAGTCAGCCTGGGGCTGATCGAGATCATGAAGGCCAGCGCGCCCGCGGTGTACACGATGGTGTTGGCCGAATACATGATGGCGGGGCCGAGCAGCATGCGCACCGCGTTCAGGTCATTGGTGGCGCGGGCCATAATGTCGCCGGTGCGGTGGCGCTGATAGTAGGAGTAGGGAAGTTTCTCCAGGTGCTCGAAGAGGTCGTTGCGCAGGTCAAATTCGATGTCGCGCGAGATGCCAATCACGATCCAGCGGGTCAGAAACTGAAAAATTCCCTTGCTGACCGCGATCGCCAGCAGCAGGCCGGCATATACCAGCAGTTTGTGCCGGGTGACTGCGTGGCTGAGATCCTCGGCGGCCCGCCCGATCACCAGCGGAAACAGAATCCAGATGCCGTTGGTCAGCAGGACGCAGGCCGTTCCCGCCACGTACCCCCAGCGGTAGCGTTTCAGAAAGGGAAGGAGCGGGCGCAGGTTCTTGGGAAACATGCAGACTGAGTAGATGAAATTCTAGCAGGCAGGGCACAGTTTTTCAGGAGGCGGTTGCGGGACCGGCTAGCGCCCGGATTTCGCATGACTTTCCGGGCCGGCGGAGGAGGGGTCGCGTTGCTCCGTGGCTTTTGTGGAAGGCAGCAGATCCCGGCCGAACGCAGCCACGCTGACCACCGCCACGATCACGCTCCAGGCGGCGAAGAACCACCAGCCGGCTTCTAGTAGATAGGAATCGCTCATGGGGACAACCCGTTGCCAAGCCGCCGGCGCGAGACTGCTCAGGAGGACGCATACAGCCTCGCGCCGTTAACCAACGCCGTTACCTGACGTCGTTTACCTAATCACGAGAAATCTAACGTCTACTGCTCGGGCGGGGCCGAGGGCGCCTCGTGCATGTGCTTCGCCATGCGCGCCTCGTGCCGGGCCTCCATGTCTTTCATTTTGGACTGCTGGTCGGCGGTCAGCACCTGAAACAGTTCGTTATGGATGCGGGTCCGCTGCACGGTCAGTTCGGTTTCCACCTGGGACTTCTGGGCTGCCAAAGCACGCACTTTGCCTTCGTCGTAGGTGCCTTCCACATACTGGTGGAGTTGCTGATCAATCTGGTGCGACTGCTGCATCAGCGGCTTCATCGTGCCATGTTCTTTTTGCATGATGGACTTCATCTGTGCCTGTTGAGCATCGGTCAGGTTCAGATAGTCGGCAAAAAATCCCATCATGTGGTCGCGCATGGCGTATCCGTGGCCATGGCCGTGCATGGGGGGCGGTGGCGGCGCGTCCGGCGTCTGGGACTTGGCGATGGCCGTGCCCAGCAGCACTGCGACGGCGGCAACCAGCAAGCGAATGCGAATCGATTTCATGGTGAATCCTCAGGGTTCTTCCCGGTCTGCGGGTAAATTTGCCTACGGTGATATGAACACGAGCCGCAGAAAAAAAGCAGTAAAGAGTCGGTCAACTCGAGTAAAGTTTTGTCAAGGCCACGGACCATGCATTAGACCGTGTCTCACAAATCGGTTTGGGAAGGGCACGGCTTCAGCCGTGCCGCCAAAGCCAATTAATGGTGCGGGCTTTAGCCCGTGAGGGCACAGGAGATTACTCCCTCGGTTGCTGCTGATGACAATTCTTTACCTCTGGCCCTTTCCCGGTTGGTGCACAATGAAGAGTGTAGCCGTCTAATCAGTTATGGAACGCATTCTGGTCATTGACGACGACGTCGAACTCTGCCACCTGGTCGGAGAGTACCTGCAATCCGAGGGCTTCGCCGTGGAGAGCGTGCACGACGGCGAGAGCGGCCTGAAAAAAGCCATGGCCGGTGAATATTTGCTGGCCGTGCTCGACGTCATGTTGCCGGGCATCAACGGATTTGAAGTGCTCCGCCGCATTCGCGCCACGTCGCGCCTGCCCGTATTGTTGCTGACCGCGCGCGGAGAAGACGTAGACCGCATTGTCGGCCTCGAGATCGGCGCCGACGATTACCTGCCCAAGCCTTTTAATCCACGCGAACTGGTGGCGCGCATCCGGGCGGTGTTGCGCCGCACCAGGGCCGACGGCAATGGCGGGCCTCCCGCCCCGGACATCGTGCGCGTGGGCGACGTGGAACTCGATCCCGCCACCCGCACCGTTCGCCTCGACGGCAAGCCCGTGGACCTGACCTCGGTCGAATTTAACCTCCTCGAAGTGCTCTTGCGCGAGGCGGGCCGCGTAGTGCCGCGCGAGCGCCTGGTCAACGCCGTGCTCAGCCGAAAGTTTTCGCCCTTTGACCGCAGCATTGATATGCACGTCAGCAAGGTGCGCAAGAAACTGGGCGATACCGACAGCGACGAGCACATCAAGACGGTGCGCGGTGTGGGCTATATCTTTGCCCGTCCGCGAGAGAAGTCGAAGAGTCCAGCATGAAGAGTTTGTTTTTCCGCATCTTCCTGTCGTTCTGGATGGCGATCGCGCTTTTCGTCGTTCTGACGTACTCGTTCGTTGCCGTCTTTCGGCAACAGCGGAATCCCACCTGGGAGGCCCTGCGCAGCACCGCGCTCGGCGACGCCATCGCCGCCTACGAGCACGGCGGCGAAAATGAGGTCCGCGATTACCTGGTCAATCTGGAAAACACCCAGCACGTGCGGGTGCATGTGTTTGACGAGCACGGGCGGGAAATTTCGGGCCGCCATGCGTCCACCTCAATGCAGAGTCTGGCCACGGGCAAGCCGCTCCCGCCGCGGGATGGCATCGTGTTTCCGCCGCCCAGAATTTTGACCGAATCGCGCGCCTCCTCGGATGGCCATCGCTATACCATCACCCTTGGGCCGCCGCCGGGGCCGCGCTTTTTTTTCGGACCTCACGGGTTTCCCATCACCGGCCTGACCATCCTGCTGATTTCTTCCGGTTTGGTCTGCTACTTCCTCTCCTGGTACATGACCAAGCCCATCGTCCGCCTGCGCGCCGCCACTCGCCAACTGACGGCGGGTGATCTTTCCGCCCGCAGCGGCGCTCCCGCCAGCCAGCGCCGCGACGAGGTCGCCGGCCTCATGCGCGACTTCGACGCCATGGCCGAGCGCCTGGAATCTCTGGTAAAAGCGCAGTCCCGCCTGCTCAACGACATTTCCCACGAACTCCGTTCGCCCTTGGCGCGTTTGAATGTGGCGCTTGGCCTGGCGCGGCAGAAGGCCGACCTGGCGGATTCCGAAATGCTGGATCGCATCGAACTCGAGGCCAGCCGCCTTAACGAATTGATCGGCCGCATCCTCACTCTCGCCCGTCTCGAAGACGGCGAGCAGCGCGTTCCGCAGACGCCGGTGCCGCTCGACGAACTGGTGCTAAATGTCGCCGAAGATGCGGAGTTCGAGGCGCAAGCACGGCACTGCCACGTCCACACCCGGATCCCTGACGGTGACTGGGGCGTGCGCGGCAATGCGTCGCTGCTGCACAGCGCCGTGGAAAACGTGGTGCGCAACGCCATCCGCTACACCCATGAGCGCACCTCGGTGGAGGTCGAACTGGCGAGCGAGGACAGCCCTGCCGGTCCGCAGGCCCTGGTCAAAGTCAGCGACTCCGGGCCGGGAGTTCCTCCCGATGCTCTCGATAAGCTCTTCGAACCGTTCTACCGTCTCGACGAAGCCCGGGGCCGCCTTACCGGCGGAGTCGGCCTCGGTCTGGCCATTACGGAACGGGCCGTTCGCTTCCACGGCGGACGCGTCTCCGCCCACAATCGCACCGAAGGCGGCCTGCGCATCGAAATCCGGCTGCCTTTAATCTCCGGCGGCCAGCGCTCGGCGCCCGAGCCGGAACCGGTCCCGTCCAGTCAGGAAGCGTAAATTTGGTGAGGGAGCGCGGGACGCCTTGTCCGCTTCCCCCGGACGGGGGCGTCCGGGGCTCCAACCGTCTGGGGCTTGAGCCGTGCATTTCAGGCAACTCCCTGACCCTCCACAGGTTCCAACTAACTCGTTGTGGGAGTTTGCTCTTCCCGCGCTTTCCTGATACATAATTGGGTTGAGTTTTTTCCCGCTTTTTCCAGGTGGCTAGGACCCCGTCAGCCGGGAGCGCTTGGGCGTGCGCGCGCATAAACCTCACAAAAGCAGAAGCATGGAGATCAACCAGAGAATGTCGAAGCGACTTGGGTGGCTGCTTGGGTTGGCGATGTTGGTGGCAATCGGCCTGTTGTTGGCCTGCGGGACCACGTATAACTCCTCCTCCGACGGCCTCGTGCTGGTCGGAAGCCAGGGATCGGCGCTGGTCCAGTCTTTCAGTTTCAGCCTTGCCAGCGGCCATCTTGCGTCCGTCTCGAACTCGACCAATGACACAGGAAACTCGTCCTGCATCCTGCCCGGCGTGCCCTCTGCCATGGTGCTGGACTCGGCCGGAGCCTATGCCTACGCCATCATCAACGCAACCACCCTGTGCAAGGGCAGCATGACCGGCATCCTGGCTTTTAAAGTCAGTTCCAATGGCACCGTGGCTCCGGCGGGCACCAGCCCGCTCGCCTTCAATCCAGAAAACGTGATTATTCAAAACACTTCGCCCCCGGTCACAGAGCCCGTGCCTGTGGTTCCAGGCACGATGGTGACCGATTCCTCCGGCAAGTTTCTGTTTGTCGCCGATCGCGCGACCACAGACAGCTCCGGCAACTATGTTCCTGGCGCAATCTCCGTTTTCAGCATCAGTAACGGCACCGCTACGGAAGTCACCGGTTCCCCATTTTTTACCTCTATCCAACCGATGACGGAGACTCACACCACTACCGACATTATCAGCGTGGCGACGACCCCAACCGTTTTCCCGCCCCCCATCAACGGCGTGAACCAGGCCGTCTGCACGGGCGCTTCGGCCCCGACTGCGGAATATCTTTACGCGGTGGATTATGTGAACAGCCTGGTCTTTGAATTCCTGGTCAACACCTCGACCGGCGCATTGGGGAATCCCCCTAACGCCACAACCATTCTTTCCAAAGCGACCGACACGAATCCGGCCGGGGTTGCGGTGGATCCCTGCAACCGGTTCGTGTATGTAAGCGGCTCCCTGAACAACAAAGTCAACGCGTACACCATGTGCAACGGTTCAACGACGCAAGCCCCGGCTTGTCCCAACGTTTCGGACGGGAGTCTGGTTGCGGTCTCCGGCTCACCCTTCAGCATGCCGGCCGGCGTGATCGGTCCGGGGCCGCTGGTCGTGGATCCTTTTGGCAATAGTGTCTACGTCTTGAGCACCTCGAACCAGTTGTCCACTTTTCACATCAGTCCGGTTTCCGGCAGCCTGACCGCCGGCACTCCGGCTGCGGTTTCGACCGGGCTGGGTCCGACGTCCATGGCCATCCGCAGCGACGACAGCTGGATGTTTGTGACCAACTTTCAGGCGGCTACGTTATCGCAGTATGCGATCAACCCGGCGACTGGCATGCTCAACTCCACACCCGGCACAACCACCGACAACTATCCGTTTGGGGTAGCGGTGAAATGAAGCAGTGGTAGAGCCAGTGATCAGCGGCTGGAGGTCAGTCCCTGCGGTTCTTACTGCTCACTGACGACCGACGACCGACGACTGCTTTTCTACGTCGGCACTTTCAAAATCAAATACCCGCCCACCAGCACAAAAATCAGGTCCGGCGACCACGCGGCCAGCGCCGGAGGAAGCTGGCTCATGTTGCCCATCGCCTCAAACAGCCGCGACACGACCGTGTAAAACACCGCGATCCCCAACGCGACCGCAACCCCGGTTATCGCTCCTTTCTTCTCCGCCGACAGCGCGAATGGGATCGCCAGCCCGGCCATGATCAGCGTGATCAGCGGATACGAGAGCTTCTGGTGGAGCTGCACCCGCAGCCGCACCACGTCGAACCCGCTCTGCTGCAGGTCGCGAATATAGCGCCGCAACTCCTCGTAATTCATCTCCGAATACTGCTTCACTTCTTTCTTGAAATAGTTCGGCGTCTCCACCAGTTCGGGAAACGTGACCACGTCAAATGGACGGTAATTGACGATGGCGGAAACGTTCAGTGAACGGTCCCATCCCTGCTCGTAAACCCAGCGGTTCAGATTGTTTTCCCAGTGGGCGCGCTCGGCGTGAATCCGGCGGGTGATGCTGAAGCTGGAACGGTCGAGTTGAAACACGGTCAGGTTGCCGAACTGATCGTGGTCCGGATCGAAAAACTGGTAGTAGTAGATGTCATTATTCAGGCCAAAAATCCATTTGCGGTCGGGACGCAGATAGGTTTGCGCCGGCTTGCCCTTGATCTGATTGTGCAGCGCTTCCTGCCGCTTGTTGGTGCGCGGCAGATAGAACTGGTCGGCAAAGAACAATCCGGCCGCGACAAAGGCCGCCGCCACGATCACCGGCGTCACGATGCGGTAGATGCTGATTCCGGTCGCCTTGATGGCGGTGATTTCGTTGGCTCGGTTCATCAGCCCAAACGTCACCAGTACCGCCAGCAGCATCACCAGCGGAGCCACGTTGTACAGCAGGTACGGAGTGACGTTGAGCAAATATTCCGCCACCACCATGACCGGAACCTGGTTGCGGAGAATATCTCCCAGCAGCTCAAACAGGGTGAACACCAGCACCAGCACCAGGAACGTGGCCAGGATCATCCCCAGGTACAGGAAGAAATCACGCAGCACATAATCATCGAGTAGGGTAGGAAAGGTGGCGCTGAAAAAGCGGCGTCGGGCGGATGCCCGCTCGAACGCATTCTCCCGGCGGTTACGCGGCTGCGCGCCGTTCTTGCGCTCCTTGGAAGCGAACCGCAGCGACCCCAGCTCGAACGGGCGTTTCTCGGCTCGCAGCAACAAAAACGCTCCCAGGGCCAGAAACACCAGGTCGGCCAGCCAGGCTCCGAGCCAGGGCGAGACGTGCCCCTGCCGCGCCAGCGACACTCCGACCAGCGAGATCACGTAATAGGTGAAGACCAGCAGGATGGTCAGCACGAACCCGCCCGATTTGCCGCTCTTTTTCGAAGACAGCCCCAGCGGAATTCCCACCAGCGCCAGCACCAGGCACGCCGTCGGTAGGGCGAAGCGGCGGTGGAACTCGATCAGGAACCAGCGGGCCGCCACCGCGTCCACACGGTGGGCCTTCTGCGGCAGGGTCCAGGTGTCAATCACGCCGGCGGGCAGCGACTCCTCGCTTTTGTTCTCGGTGGAAGGCAGTTCGATCGGAATGTCGGTCTGCTGAAATGTCGAGATCTGGTAGTGGTCCGCCTGCTGGGGATCGGTTTCATGGGCGGAACCGTCTACCAGATGCAGGTGCAGGCGGTCGCGGCCTTCGGTCACGATGATGCCTTCCCGGGCCAGCGTGATCTTTGGATTAGCGGCGTCGGAAAGATCCGCCATGAAGACGCCTTTCCACACGGCCGCTCCCTGCGCGCTCTTCACGTCCTGCACGTAGAGCACGATCTTGGGGAATCCCTCATAAAAAACCCGCGGCTGGACTTCAAACGATACCTGGGACCCTTTGAGCCGGTCTTCCAACCGCCCCAGCGCGGCCTGCGATCGCGGCGCGATGTAGATACCGTTGCCCAGGGCGATCAACCACGCGGCCACCACAAAGATCGAGAGCGCGCGCAGGAAGCTCCACACCCCCATGCCGCTGGCGCGCATGGCGGTGATTTCGCTGTCCGCGGCCAGCCGGCTCAAGCCGATCAGGACGCCCATCAGCACGCTCATCGGCAGGGTGTAGGTCAGGGCGAGGGGAATGGTGAAGAAGAAAATCTCGGCCACACTGGGAAGCGGGGCGCTGGCCCGCACCGCCAGCTCAAGAATCCGTCCCAGGTCGCGGGTGAAGAGGACAAAAGTAAAGATCGCCACCCCGATCAGGGCATGCGCCGTCACCTCGCGCAGGATGTAGCGGGTCAGAATCCGCATGGGAAGCGCTTAAGGCGAGGATAGCACGGAGCAAAGGAACCCGCCCGACGGCGACGCAGAGATACCCGTCCGTGCTGGTCAGGGCCGGCTGCGTCCGTCTAGGCAAAGTTCCGCCCGGCGTTGAAACGCCGGGCTGTTATCAGATGTTCCTCCCAGGCATCCGGCGGACGAGGCGTCCGCCGCTCCCTCTGGTTAGCTTGCTTTGAAGAACAGCGCCGACAGCGGCGGCAAGGTCAGCCGCAGCGAGTATGGTCTGCCGTGGGTGGGAGTTTCATCGGCCTGTACGCCCCCAAGATTGCCCAGGCCGCTGCCGCCGTATTCGCGGCCGTCGCTGTTGAGCAACTCGCGCCAGTATCCGCCGTGGGGCACGCCCACCCGGTAGTCCGTGCGCGGCACCGGCGTGAAATTGAACACGCCCAGCACCGTATCCTGGGGCCGCTCGCTCTTGCGCAGCAGCGAAATCGTGCTCGCCGCGTTGTCGTTGCAATCCACCCACTCAAATCCTGCCGGATCGGCGTCGAACACGTGCATGGCCGGCTCGCCGCGGTAGACGCGGTTCAATTGCCCCATCCAGGCCTGCATCCCGCGATGGAACGGGAACTCCGCCACATGCCATTCCAGGCTGCTATCGTGCGCCCACTCGCGCACCTGGCCAAATTCGCCGCCCATGAACAACAGCTTCTTCCCCGGTTGCGCGTACATGTAGCCAAACAGCAGCCGCAGGTTGGCGAATTTCTGCCATTCGTCGCCCGGCATCTTGCCGATCAGCGATCCCTTGCCGTGCACCACTTCATCGTGCGACAGCGGCAGCACGAAGTTCTCGTGCCACGAGTACAGCATGCGGAAGGTGAGCAAATTGTGCTGATACTTGCGGTGGATGGGGTCATTCTGGAAGTACTTTAGCGTATCGTGCATCCAGCCCATGTCCCACTTCAGGCCAAACCCGAGACCGCCGACATAGATGGGCTTCGAAACCATGGGCCACGAGGTGGATTCCTCCGCCGTAGTCTGAATCTCCGGATGCTCCTTGTAGGCCTCCTGGTTGAAGCGCCGCAAGAAATCAATCGCTTCCAGATTCTCCCGCCCGCCGTACTTGTTCGGAATCCACTCGCCTTCCTTGCGCGAGTAGTCGAGATACAGCATGGACGCGACCGCATCCACCCGCAGCCCGTCAATGTGGTACTTGTCGAGCCAGAGCATCGCGCTCGACATCAGGAAGCTGCGCACCTCGGCCCGGCCATAGTTGAAGATGTGCGTCTTCCAGTCGGGATGAAATCCCTGGCGCGAGTCGGCGTGCTCGTAGAGATGCGTGCCATCAAAATAGGCGAGCCCGTGCGCGTCGGAAGGGAAGTGCGACGGCACCCAGTCGAGAATCACGCCAATCCCGTGCTGGTGCAGGTAGTCCACCAGGTACATGAAGTCCTGCGGCGTGCCGTAGCGCGACGTGGGCGCGAAGTAGCCAGTGGTCTGATATCCCCACGAACCGTAGAAGGGATGCTCCATCACCGGCAGAAACTCAACATGAGTAAAGCCCATGCGGCCGACATATTCCGCCAGCCGCGGCGCGGTCTCGCGATAAGTCAGCGGGCGGTTGTGCTCCTCGGGTACGCGCATCCACGATCCCAGATGAACCTCATAGATCGCCTGCGGAGCGCGCAGTGAGTTGTGCCCGGCGCGTTTCTGCATCCAGTCGCCATCGCTCCACTGGTAATCCAGGTTCCACACCACCGAGGCCGTCCGCGGCGGTTTCTCATGCAGCAGCCCGATGGGGTCGGCCTTATCCACACGGTAGCCGTGACGGTTCGATTCAATGTGGTACTTGTAAAGCGCGCCCTGGCTCGCGCCGGGCACGAACACTTCCCAGATGCCCGACGAGCCGCGCGGCTCCAGGCGATGCGTCCGCGGGTCCCAGGCATTGAAGCTGCCCACCACCGAGACCGAACGCGCATTCGGCGCCCAAACGCTGAACATCACCCCAGGCTGGCCATTGTGCTTAACCAGGTGCGCGCCCATCTTGTCGTGAAGGCGGTAGTGGCTGCCCTCGTTGAACAGGTAGAGGTCGTTATCGGTAAGCAGTTGCTGGCGGTCGAGGCTGGTCTCGGGGCTCATGGAGATGCGGAATATCGTTCGCGCCTAGTGTACAGAATGGACTCTTTCTGCGCACGGATATGTGGGTCATGTACATAATTGTTTACATTATGTACATTCATGGTATGCTAGGCAGGAGGGAAGACTCCATGCCCACCGCCCGAAATCGATCGCACAAGCATTTTCAATTGGACGCGGTAAAAATCAAGCGTGCGCAAAAGGTCCTGAAAGCCCGGACCGAAACCGAGGCGATCGAACGCGCCCTGGATTTCGCCATTGATGAACACGAAAAGAATCGTGTGGCGAACGAAGCCAACGAACGCTTCGTCAGGAGCGGTGTCGAAATCAAGGACGTCTACGGAAGGTTGGCGGATTAGTGTCACCCTCCCTCTTCGACACGTCCATGTATGTCGCTGCCCTCCGGCGCGGTGACGAAGGGGTTCTAGCCATCAAGAGACTCGATGCCGGTTCTGTCGTTTGGCTGAGTTCGGTTGTTCTGGAAGAGCTCTATGCCGGCGCAAGTGAACGGGCCCGTCAGGCTGTAGAAAGGCTGGAACGGGATTTTGACCGCGTAGATCGAGTGCTCGTGCCGAATCTCAGCGATTGGGTTCAGGCGGGAAAAGTACTGGCGCGGCTTGGCGCAAAATACGGCTACGAGCGGATCGGACAGGGCAGGCTGACGAACGACGCGCTCATCGCCATGAGTGCCGGAAGACTTGGCATCCGCGTGATCACCTTCAACGAAAGAGACTTCTGCAGACTGGCCGAATTCCGGCCATTTCAATGGCAGGTGGCGACGGTATAGCTATTCGTGCTCGGCTTGAATATTTCCAGAATTCTCACCGTGCTATCCTGACTTCTCCATCCATGCCCGCCCTCCGCGTCATCCTCCTGTGGCACCAGCACCAGCCTTTCTACAAAGATCTGGTCACCGGCGAGTACCGCCTGCCCTGGACGCGCCTGCACGCTCTCAAGGACTACTACGGCATGGTCAAACTGCTCGACGAGTTCCCCAACGTCCATCAGAACTTCAACCTCGTCCCGTCGTTGATGGTGCAGATTCAGGACTACGTCTCCGGCACCGCGCAAGACCCATTTTTCAACGTTGCCGCCAAGCCCGCCAAAGACCTGACGCTCGAAGAGCGCCGCTTCGCCCTGCAGTACCTGTTTCAGGCCAACCTGCAGAATGTGATTGGACGCTATCCCCGCTACCGTGAGTTATGGGAGCGCTTTCGCGAGCACGGCGACCATCCCGAGCGCGCCGAGCGCTATTTCCCCCCGCAGGACTTCACTGACCTGCAAGTGCTGTCGCAGATCGCCTGGTTCGACGAGTTCTTTCTCGAGGAAAAAGATATTGCCGCGCTGGTCGCCAAAGGGCACCACTATTCGCTCGACGACCAAAAGCACGTCATCGAGCGCGAGCGTGAACTGCTGGGCCGGGTCCTGCCCGCGTACGCCGAAGCAGCGAAGAGGGGTTCGATCGAAATCTCGGCCACGCCCTTCTATCACCCGATCCTTCCGCTGGTCTGCGACACCAGCGCCGGCGCGGTCTCGTCTCCGAATCTCCCGCTGCCGCAGAATCGCTTTCGCCATCCCGAAGACGCACGCGAGCAACTCAGGCGCGCCCTTGATTTCCACGAACAGGTCTTCGGCTTGCGTCCTACGGGCGTGTGGCCCTCCGAGGGCAGCGTCTCCGAAGAGGTTCTTGCCATCGCCCACAGTCTGGGCATTCAGTGGATGGCCACCGACGAAGGCGTGCTCGGCCGCAGTACGGGCTCCTTCTTCGCTCGCGACGGCGGAGGCCGCCTGCCCGCCCATCTTGCCGAAAAGCTCTACAACATCCATCGCTACGAGAACGGCTCGGCTGCGATGCACCTCGTCTTCCGCGATCACACCATTTCCGACCTGATCGGATTCGTCTATTCCGGCATGCCCCCGGCCGACGCCGCACGCCACCTGATCGGCAACATCAAGGAGGCTGCGCGCCCGGTTCTGGAGAGGGGCCGCGATGCTGTGGTCTCCATCATTCTCGACGGCGAAAATGCCTGGGAGTATTACCCGAAGTCCGGGCGCGAGTTCCTGCGCCGTTTCTACGACGGCCTGCAGGGCGAGCCCGGCATAGAGGCCGTCACCATCTCCGAAGCGATCGCCCGCCACACAGATTTCGGCAAATTGACCTCGCTCGTCCCCGGCTCCTGGATCAACGCCAACTTCAACGTCTGGATCGGCGCTCCCGAAGACAATCGCGCCTGGGACTACCTGCATCATGCCCGCCAGTTTTATGCGCAGAATGCCGCCACTGCTTCGGAAGCCCAGCGCAACCTGGCTTTTGAAGAAATCCTGATTGCCGAGGGCAGCGACTGGAACTGGTGGTACGGTCCGGAGCATCATTCCGCCAACGACCGCGATTTCGACGACCTCTACCGCAAGCACCTCTCCAACGTCTATCAGGCCCTCGGCGCAACCCCACCCGACTACCTGGCGCAACCCATTACCGGCGCCGAAGTGCGCCCGGCATTCATCCGGCAAACTGCTTACATCCATCCGCATGTGAGCGGTGACAAAGTGCGGTACTTCGAGTGGATGGGCGCCGCCGCCTACACCGCCGACCACCGCGCCGGATCCATGCACGGCAAGCAGTTCATGCTGGACGCGGTCTACGCCGGCATTGACGCCACCCACCTGTACGGCCGGCTCGACTTCACCGGGAAAACCCCGGAGGCCGACTTCGAGGTGGTCGTGAATATCGAGTCCTCGGCGCCGGGGGAGCCGCGTCCGCGCCGCGCCTTGCGGGTCGAAGCTTCGGCCAGCGAGCGCAGGCTCCAGGATTGGAAGATTGAAAACGAAGGGGAAGCGAAGCCGCTGGCCTCCTCCGCCCAATCCGACGACAGCGCCAAGGTCGCCCTGCTCCGCAATTTCGAGTTCAAGCTGCCCCTGACCTGGCTGCTAGCCACGCCGGCCTCAGCCCCGGCTGGGCAAGCCCCCGATCAAAGGCCTGATCAGAAAAAAGAACGCAAATCCGCCGCCGCGGCCACCACCAAGCTGCGTCTCCGCTTCAGCCTCTGGCAAAACCGCCTGCCCGTGGATTCACTCCCGCTCGAAGGCTGGATCGAACTACAGGTCGTCAGCGAAGGCGAACTGCTGTTCGGAGCCTGAGCGCGGAAGTCTTGCCTTTGGGTGGCCAGCGCTTCAACCATCGAGCGACCGGTTATCAATCGGGCCTTCAATGAGCGCGAACCTGTACAATATCGGCTTCTGGCATACCGGTTCTGGCGTACCAGGCATGCCTGTAGCCCGATGAACCCCAGTACCACTGGAGGATAGGACGATGCGCATTGCGAGCGTCGGTCATGCGGTTTTTGCGGCGACCATGATCGCCCTCGGAATCCTGGGCCTGATGAAAGGCGCCTTCTCCCCGTTATTGGAGCCGGTTCCCAAGGGTGTGCCGGCACGCGAAGTGCTGATCTATTTCTGCGCCTTCATCTCCTTGGCATCGGGCATAGGCCTGGTCTGGCGGCGCGCCGCCGCTCCCGCTGCCCGCGTGCTGCTCGCCTTTTTCCTGCTTTGGTTGCTCGTGGTCAGAACGCCCGACTTCTTCCACACCCTTACCGTGGAGGCTTACTGGCCATGGTGCCAGACCGCGGCGATGGTGGCGGCCGCCTGGGTTCTGTATGCCTGGTTCGCCACCGACTGGGACAGGCAGCGCCTCGGTTTCGCCACCGGCGACAAAGGTCTGCGCATTGCGAGGGTGTTCTACGGCCTGGCCCTGATCCCGTTCGGCATCGCCCATTTCACCTATCTCAGAAACACCGTCTCGCTGGTACCTGGCTGGCTGCCATGGCATGGGTTCTGGGCGTATTTCACCGGTGGTGCCTTCATTGCCGCGGGCGTGGCGGTGATCATCGGTGTATATGCACGGCTGGCAGCCGCGCTCTCAGCGCTCGAGATCGGCATGTTCACCCTGCTGGTGTGGGTACCCATCATAGCGGCAGGCTCCAAGGACGCCTTCCAATGGAGCGAGACCGTCCTCTCCGCGGCGCTGACGGCCGGCGCCTGGGTGGTGGCGGATTCCTACCGCGGCACGCCCTGGCTCTCCGTGAACCAGCGCTAGCACCGCGCTGCGGCAGAGTAGAGTCGTGGCCGACCCGCTTTAGCCGCGGAGCGGTTAACCGCGAAATCACCTCAATATGAAAAAGGCCGGACGTTGAGAGTCCGGCCTTTTTTGCCCGCTACGAATCCGTTTACTTGCTCCCACCGCTCGTTGCCGCTACTGCCGGAGCATTCATCGTCAGCGGTCGGTTCAATTCCAGAGTCAGCTGTGTGCCGGCGGGCAGCGTCGCCGACCGATGGGTGGCCAGCCAGTGCACACCCGTCGCAGTGGCGCCCACCGCGCCGCCAATCAGAATGCCCGGGCCTCCGCCGATCAATCCGCCGATCAGCATTCCGCCCGCTGTTCCGCCGCCCTGCTCGATGGTGTCGCGGCGATCATGACCCGATCCCTTGAACTGGCCTTCGGTATTTACGTCGCTGCCATGGATATTGGTATCCACCAGCGTCGCATCGAGAAAATATCGCTCCCCGGTCGGCAGAATCACCGCTTCCGGCAAAATGCCGATCGTCGGCTTGCCCGAAATGCGGCGCGGTTCGTTGACTTTGGTGACGCGCCCTTCTACCACGGCCCCAACTGGAATAATCGTTGCTCCGTTGATCACGACCGGCTGCGTAAGGCTGCCGCGGAACGGATCTCCCGCCCGGTTGCTGAACGTCGCCAAAGTTGTTTCGAGCCGGACCATCAGGGCCGTCCCTGCCGGCACGGGCGAACTGGTCTGGGCCGCCAGCATTGTCGCCAGCAGCAGGCAGGTAAGCAGCAGCGTCCACTTCTTCATGGGGTACCTCCACAAGATCCTGAATGTCATTTGACTCTAGATCAGTTTGAGACGCGAGCACAATACGCAGACGTCCAGGGGAACCAGCGGAGATAAGGGCTTTGTAACTCTGCCCGAGTGGGCAATCCCGGAACCGGAAAACAGCGGGAAATCGGTGCGCCTCGTCACATTGGGTTCACACCCATCCGCTATAATCGTGGGTCTCAACCTCGATTTGTATGGGCAGGACATACACCGGCATCGGCTACCTTACCCGGCGCCGTTTAGCGGTCGGTGGGCCTTTCCCTCAGAGCGTCTTTGATAGTCGTCTATTTACTAATCCGGACGAAAAGGAAGGCAATCCTATGTCAAATATTGCAGCCATTCATGCACGAGAGGTTCTGGATTCACGCGGCAATCCTACGGTAGAAGCGGAAGTGTTTCTCGGCGACGGCTCCATGGGCCGCGCCATCGTCCCCAGTGGCGCCTCGACGGGAGAGCACGAAGCGGTCGAACTCCGCGACGGCGACGAGCACGTATATCTCGGCAAAGGCGTGCTCAAAGCCGTGGAAAACGTCAACAGCGAGATCGCCGAAGCTCTTGCCAACTGGGACGCCTTCGACCAGCGCGGACTCGATCGCAAAATGATCGAACTCGACGGCACCGAAAACAAAGGCCGCCTCGGGGCCAACGCGATTCTGTCCGTCTCGATGGCCGCGGCCCGTGCCTCAGCCCAGAGTCTCGACATCCCGCTCTACCGCTATCTCGGTGGCGCCGGCGCCAACACCCTGCCTACGCCTATGATGAATATCCTCAACGGCGGTGCCCATGCCGACAACAACGTAGACTTCCAGGAATTCATGGTCATGCCCGTGGGCGCGCCCTCGTTTTCCGAAGCGCTGCGCTGGGGCGTCGAAGTCTTCCACACGTTGAAAGGCGTGCTCAAGAAGCGCGGCTACGACACCGCCGTCGGCGATGAAGGCGGCTTCGCACCGTCGGTTAAGTCGAACGTGGAAGCCATCGAAGTCGTGCTCGAGGCCATCACCAAAGCCGGCTACAAGCCCGGAGAAGAAATCGCCATCGCGCTCGATCCGGCTGCTAGCGAGTTTTTCCAGGACGGCAAATATGTCTTCAAGAAATCCGACAAATCCGCCAAGAGTTCCGACGAGATGGTGCGGTGGTGGGCGAAGTGGGTCAGCGACTATCCTATCGTCTCAATCGAGGATGGCCTGGCCGAGAACGACTGGGACGGCTGGCAGAGCCTCACCAAAGAACTTGGCGGCAAGATCCAACTGGTCGGGGACGACATCTTCGTCACCAACATTCAATTCCTGCAAGAGGGAATCGATAAAGGCGTCGCCAACTCGATCCTCGTGAAAGTCAACCAGATCGGCACTGTCAGCGAAACGCTGGACGCGATTGATCTCGCCCGCCGCAACGGCTACACGTCGGTCATCTCGCATCGCTCTGGCGAGACCGAAGACACCTTCATCGCAGACCTGGCGGTTGCGACCGGCGCAGGCCAGATTAAGACCGGCTCCGCCTCCCGCACCGACCGCATCGCCAAGTACAATCAGCTGCTGCGGATCGAAGAAGAATTGGGCGACGCCGCGCGCTTCCTGGGTTTGAAGGCCTTGAACTACAAGGGCTGATTTATGAGCGGAATTCAGAAGGGGAGAACAGTCATGAAGCGAATTGCCGGAATTACTCTGTTGCTGTTTCTCGCTTTTGGCCCGGCGTTGGCGCAGCAAACGTCGGCGGACGATACACCCGCAACCAAGGAAGACGTCGAGAAGCTGTTCACGACCATGCGTATTCGCGAGCAGATGCGTAGCACCATGGATCTCATGGCCAAGCAGTCCAAACGGATGGCGGAGGACACTCTGAGGAAGAAGGCTCCTAACATCAGTCAAAAGGAACTGGACCACCTCGATGCCATCATGGATCGGACCATGAAGGACGTTGACCTCGAGGGAATGATTGAGGACATGGTTCCGGTTTATCAGCGCCATTTGACCAGGCAAGATGTCGCCGCAATGTCTGCGTTTTACAAAACGCCGACGGGTCAGAAGATGCTCCGGGAACAACCCCAAATGACCGCGGAAGCCATGAAGGCGGCGCAACCACGGATGGAAAAGATGATGGGGAATGCGATGGAAGAAGCGGAAAAGGCGGCGAAAGAAGCGGAAGCGGGCTCCAAGCCTGCAAACGCTGACAAGAATTGAGGACGACACATGATCGCGGACTTGCTCGTATTGGAATTCGACGAAGAAGCCAAGAAAACGCGCGCCATGCTGCAGCGCGTTCCCATGAAGGCGGATTTCGCCCCTCATCCCAAATCCATGCCGCTCGGCAAGCTCGCGCCGCACGTGGCTGAGCTTGCGGGATTTGGTCACTCGATTCTGACCACGCCGGAACTCGATTTCAGCGCCGGCCCGCCGCGACCCCGCCCTCCCTTCGAATCGCCGGAGCAACTGGTGAAGGCCTTCGATGAAGGCGCCGCCAAGGCTCGTTCAGCACTCCAGAACACTCCCGATTCAGCCTGGACCGAACCCTGGAAGCTGAGCCTGCAAGGCAAGACCATCTTCAGTGGATCGCGGTTCTTGGCTTACCGGCAGATGTTCGTCAATCACCTGGTGCACCACCGCGCCCAACTCGGCGTGTATTTGCGCCTGAACGACACGCCGCTGCCGGCCACGTATGGGCCTTCCGCGGATGACAGAATGGGGTTTTAGTTAAGTTGACTTAGCTAAGGACTTAGTCTATTATACGCGCATGGAAGTCAACATCCACGAAGCTAAGACTCATCTTTCCAAGCTCTTGGAGCGCGTCGCCATGGGAGAAGAAGTGGTGATCGCCAAGGCGGGAACTCCAGTCGCCAAGCTGGTTCCCATCCATGGAAAGAAACGAGAGTTCAGATTTGGTTCGGCCAAAGGCGAATTTGTGGTCCCGGAAGACTTCAACGAACCTGATCCGGAACTCGAAGACCTGTTCTATAAGCCGCTCCCCGAATGAAGGTCCTTCTCGACACAAATACTTTCCTTTGGGGTTTGAGCGCCCCCGAGAAGCTCTCACCCACGGCACTGAACGCGGTTGCGTCGTCCGAAAGGTTCCTGAGTGTGGCCAGCATTTGGGAGGTTCTGATCAAAGTACAGACCGGAAAACTCCCTTTCCCAGTTCCCGCAGGTAATTATCTGACGACGAAAATGAGTGCCAATGGCGTTAGTGTACTTTCCATTAAACTCGAACATGTACTCCAAATTGAGAAATTGCAGCTCCATCACCGCGATCCCTTCGACCGTATTCTCATCGCACAGAGTTTGCAGGAAGGCTGGCCCATCATCACCTCGGACTCAGTGTTCAAAAAGTATCCAATCCGGGTAATCTGGTAGTTCAATCTGCGTTTATAAATCTCAAGCTCACCGCTCGATGCTCACTGCTGCGAGCTAAGAGCTAAGCCCCAGGAGTTCAAAGCTTGACTGGTCCTAAACCCCTGATCCTCATCATCCTCGACGGCTGGGGATACCGTGCCGAAACCAAAGCCAACGCCATCGCGCTGGCCCGCAAGCCCACCTATGACCGCCTGCTGCGCGACTATCCCAATACGCTCATTCATACCAGCGGCCCGTTCGTCGGCCTGCCCGAAGGCCAGATGGGCAACAGCGAGGTCGGACACCTCAACATGGGCGCCGGCCGCATCGTGCATATGGACATCACCCGCATTGACCTGATGATCCAGAACGGCGAATTCTTTCAGCATCCCGTCCTGCTGAACGCCATGAAGCACGCCCGTATCGGCGAGCGCCGCCTGCATCTGTTCGGACTCCTCTCAGACGGCGGGGTTCACTCGCGCCAAGATCATCTCTATGCCCTGCTGAAAATGGCGAAACAGAACGGCCTCGACCGGGTCTTCGTACACGCCTTCATGGACGGCCGCGACACCCTGCCCACCAACGGCGCCGGATATCTCGAACAACTTCAGCAGAAGATGCGCGAATACAACTGCGGCAAGATCGCGACCGTCAACGGCCGCTACTACGCCATGGACCGCGACTGCCGCTGGGAGCGCATCGCCAAGGCCTACAACGCAATGGTTTTCGCCGACGCCGAAGGTGGCAGATATGCGGATCCGGTGCAGGGGATGAAAGAGTCTTACAACAAGGGCGTCACCGACGAATTCGTGATCCCATTCGTCTGTGGTGATCCCCACGCAGGCGAGGGCGCCCGCGCCACATCCACCATTCGCGACGAGGATGCCTGCATCTGCTTCAACTTCCGCGCCGATCGTGTGCGCCAGATTACGCGGGCGCTCACCCGTAACAGCGGACTGAACGACAAAGCCGGCAGCGATCTTCCGGGCGCCGCCGATCTCGATGCCGCGCTCCCCCGCGATCGCGTCCCGAAGAATCTGCACTACGTCTGCATGACGCAATACGACAAAAATTTCGCCCTGCCCGTCGTGATTCCCCCGGAATCCATGGCGAACATCCTCGCCAACGTGATGGGCAATCAGAAAATGCGCAACCTGCGCGTCGCCGAAACCGAAAAGTACGCGCACGTCACCTACTTCTTCAACGGCGGAGTCGAAACCCCGTTCCCCGGCGAAGACCGCATCCTGGTGCCATCGCCCAAAGTCGCAACTTACGATCTGAAGCCCGAAATGAGCGCGGCCGGCATTGCCGATGCGGTCGTCAAAGCCACCGAAGACGGCACTTTCGACGTGATGATCGTGAACTTCGCCAACGCCGACATGGTCGGCCATTCCGGCAAAATCGAGCCCACCATCAAAGCCGTCGAGACGGTAGACGCCTGCCTCGGCCGCATCGAAGCCGCCGTCCGCGCTAAGGGCGGCGCCATGCTCATCACCGCCGATCACGGCAACGCTGAACTGATGATCGATCCCGCCACCGGCGGCCCGCACACCGCGCACACCACCAATCCCGTGCCCTTTATCGTTGTCTCAGAAAATGCCAAGCAGTTCACGCTCAAGGCGAACGGCTCCCTGCGCGACATCTCACCCACTCTGCTTGGAATGCTCGCCGTACACGAGCCGAAAGAAATGACGGGATCAGACCTGCGTGTCCCGAAAGGGAAGTGATCCAATCTCTAGCGAACGATCCCTCAGTGGCACGACGGAAACTTGAACGACACCACGCGCGTGCTCCATCCCTCGTTCGAATCCGTCTTGTAATACTGGTTCGTGTACCAGAACGTGCAGTCGTCCGCCGGATCTACCGACATGCTCGTGTAGTCTCCCCAGCGGTAGTTGGGAGATTGCTCCGACCCGCTACCCGCAATCACGCTCGTCTCCGACTCCATCGTGCCCAGCGGATCCGTGCTGAGACGGCCGGTAAAGCTGATGCCCGGGTGCTGCGATGCCGAAGACACGCTATAGCCCAGCGCCATATCCCCAACCTTGTCCATCGCAATCGAGCCCATCCACCGGTATTTGCTGTCCGGACCGTACGTTCCTTGCTGGTAGACGCTGGGAGTGCCAAACGGATTGCGAATCTCATACCAGCGTAGGCCCACACTCGCCCCGGCGACTACGGAGTGCGTCACCGCCAAAGATTGGTAGCTGCCGTAGTTGCGAAACGCCAGCCGGTACATCAGCCGGTCACCCAGGGAATCGAGCACCTGCGCCGTATCCTGCTGCGGGATGCACTGCTGCCCGCCGCAGGCTTCGTTATAGCCGGTCACTGCGATCGTCGTCGGCCCGGTGAACGTAGACTTCGACAAAGTGGTCCAGTTGACCTTGAGCTTGAACATTTCCAGGCCGCTCGATCCCAGGCTCAGCAGAAGTTCCGGAGACCCCGCGGGCGGCGCCGTGGCGCCATCAATATCCGCCGGAAGCAGGCTCTGATATTGCGAAGTCTGGAAACAGACTTCTTTCGCGGAGGCTCCCGCCAGCATCTGCGCCCGATCGAAGGCGCACACCTGGGTGGCCACGAAGGCATATCCCGGAATCCTCTCCAGATTCGTCGTGAGGTAGTAGCCGTCCGACCACACTCCGAGCTTCGGATAATCCGGGAATTGATTCGTCAGTTGGTACGCGTAGAGGTAGTACGCTCCGGTCGCGTCGGAGGTCTTCGAGACGGCAAAACACTGGTAAAACGGTGGGCCGGTTTTTGGGGTGGCGTGATGCGTAAACACCCAGCGGGCAGCCTGCTTGTCGTAGAGAACAACAATGTCCCCGTCATTGGAGGCGGCGCACGGCCCGCCAAGATTCTTCCACAGAGCTGATTCCGCCGTCGGCCCCACAATCCTCTGGCCCGTGCTCTTGTTGTATATGGAGAATCGCCAGTTGGTGTACTGCACATACTGGGTTGCGCCCGCCGATCCATTTACGTCGGAAGTCGAGTAGGGGTCGCCGGGAACGCCGTCGAAATTGAGCCCCACGGTTGCGCTTAACTTCGTGGGCGCAGTCATCTGCAGCGCGGCGTCAAAAGGATATCCCGGCCGCGAAGCGTCGCTCGCGTGGGGATGCCGCCCTTCTTCCGTCGTCCCGAGTTCTCGGGGCTCCACGGCAGCAGCAGTTCTTTCCGATCCTGCCAACCACAGCGGCAGGCTGACCGCGCGGGCCGCCTCACGCGAAATGACAGGGCCGGCGCTTTCCCGCGCCGGCGCCGCGCCCTGGGCGTGCGCACACACCGCCAGCGCGAAGCTGATCCCAATCGTGAACGCTCGTATCGTCCGATTTGGCATGACTTGCTCCTTCTTGCCCTCTTGACGAAGTTGCGAGGGGGAAACGTCGGGCCTTCTCGCGAAGGCCCTTTTTCTCACGATGCGTCTAGTTCGTGCAACTCGGGAAGCGGAACGACACAATCTTGGTCGCCCACGCGTTCACCGAATTCGCCTTGTAATACTGCGCTGTATACCAGAAGGTGCAATCGTCTACCGGATCCACGCTCATGCTGGTGTAGGAACTCCATTGAGCATTGGTGCCGGTCTGCGATCCGCCTCCGTTCACGACCGAAACTTCCGGAGTCTCCATAGTGCCGAGAGCGTCCGTCGGAACCCGCCCGCTGTAGGCGATTCCAGGATTCACCGTCGAGCTCGAAAGGTTGTACCCGACCGCCATGTCGCCATACTGGTCCTGGGCGATCGAAGGCACCCAGCGATAGGTATTGTCCGGAGAGAACGTCCCGTACTGATAAATGACCGGAGTCAGGGGCGTCCGGTACTCGTACCAGCGAATCCCCGAATGCAGCGTCGCTCCGCTGCCCTGCATCACGGCGTGCGCCATCACCACCGACTCATATGCTCCGAAGTTGCGATACGTCACCCGCGACATGATGCGATCGCCCCAGCCCTGCAGAACATTGGCGGTTCCAGGCTGCGGGATGCACGGTTTGAAGTTATTGCAGATGTCGGTGTACGCGGGCAGCACATTGGTCACCGGGCCGGTGAACGTAGCGTTGGCCGGCGTCACCCAGTCCACGTGGAACTGGAAGGAGTTCAGATTATTTCTGCCGTTGTTCGGCCGCTGGTCGAGTTGCCAGAAGAAGGCCACTTCGCCCGACGGCGGCGGGGTCTGTCCGTCCAGCGTGGTCACCACGAAGTGCGGCAGGCTGACGCTGCCCTGGAAGCAGATCGTGTTGGCGTAGGTCCCTGCCAGCATGGCGTCGCGTTGCAGCGCGCACGCCTGCGATCGCACAAAAACCTTGGTCTGCGGGTTCAAAACGTCCTGGCTCAGGTAATAGCCATCCGGCCATACTCCGATTTTCGGTTTATCCGGATACTGCTGCGTCAGCTCGAAACCGTAAAGATAGTAAGTGCCCGTCGCGTCGGACGAAGTCGAAACCGCGATGCAGTTCAGATACGGTCCGCCCGTCGGCACAGCATGATGCGAGAAGACCCACACATTCGCCAGCTGGTCGTAGATCACCGTGCCGTCGCCGTTGTTGGAAGTCTGGCAGCCGCCGCCGAAGGTGGACCACAGCGCGTTCTCGGCCACCGGGCCTGCGATCACCTTGCCGGTGTTCTTGTTGTAGACGGTGTATTCGCTGTTCACCAGCTGCACGTACTGGGTCGCTCCCGCGGCGCCGTTGGCATCGGAATAAACGTTGCCCTTGGTGAACGACTGTCCGGCAATGTTCAGCATTCCCGCAACCGGCGCGACGCTTGCCTCAGCTTCCGCTCGTGGCGCCGCCAGCTGGCGCAGCGGCAACGAGACGGTGTGGTTCACCTCTCCCCGGATGATGGGCTCATTTTCTCGCGCGAAAAGAGAACAGCTGAACAGACTCACACACATGGTCACAGCAAGGAAATACCGCGGTTTCATTCACTCCTCCACCCGGGAAACAGACATCGATTTGATAGCGTTAAGGGACGTTGGAACCTGGCAGTTGTTGAGTTTCGTCGAGCCCAACCTTCCATCCCCGGCAGACTTCACGGCCAGAGGCGCTGCTGCTCGACGTCACTTGCTAGGGGGAGAATAACGTGCCGCAGAATCCTTGGGGGATTGCGCGCTAGTATGGCAGTGGGCCATACCTGCGTCAAGGCACAATAGTTGCATGAAAAGAATTCCGTCTCGGAGTCTTTCGACTCCAATAGGAGCATCTGAAAAGCTTGTCAGGAGAGTCGTTTCGGAGCTAGCTGGTCAACAGGGCCGGAGCGGTCGCCAGCAGGCCCGCCACCAGTTCCAGGTCATGCAGGTCTTCGCGGCTGAAGTCCTGGGCAAATTTAGGATCCAGGGCCTTTCGCGAAATCTGAATCACGCCCACCACCACCGAATCCCGGTCCATGATCGGAACCGACATCAGCTTTTGAATGGGCGCAGGCGCTGCCGGTTCTTCATTGGCTGCCGCCGGTTTGATGGTCTCGAAGATGCTCGCGTGCTTCACCTTGGCGAAATTGTTAAAGATTTCCGCTTTCTTGCTCAGCGCCGTGTGGGCCGCTACCGCTTTGCTCGACAACGGAATCGCGCCGGTGGTCCGCAGATACTCCGGAAACACAAACCGAAGCAATCCCCCCTCCAGGCGCAGCAGAGCTACTTCGGTGTACTGCACGCGAAAAATCTTGGCCAGAGTCATGCACAGGTCGAGCGCCGACACGCCCGGCCCCAGCACGGACTCGAGGGGCAGCAAGTGCTCGGGCAGGACAATCTCTTCCATCATCCCGGGATCGTTGTTCTTGTTCATTGCTCACACTACCTCTCGATGATCCGAGCGGCACTTCAAATCTATCGCACTTTGCGCGCCAAAAGGTACTTCCCAAAGTAACGGTACCGCTCGCAGCAAGTCCTTTGTTTTCAATATGACCCCCGGCGGCCAGGATGCTCTTGCACTGCGAGAGCCAATCCGTAAGAAGCCGCAAAACATCAAGTCGCTGACACTTTCTGTCAACCAACCGACGCTGCACGCGCGCGCGACTCTTCCTTTCGCCGTCACAAACTCTTACACTGGCTCGCATTATGAGTCTTCCAACTCAACCTAACGTAAAGCTGATGAATGACCCTGCCTATCGCGAGAACTATGCCAACAGCGTGCAGATGCGCGTGAACATCTGGGATTTCTTCCTGGTCTTCGGCACGCTGCAGCAGCAGACCGAGACCCAGGTCGAGATCAAGAACTTTCAGGGCATCTACCTCAGCCCGCAGCAGGCCAAGGCCCTGCTCGGGCTGCTGCAGCAGAATGTTGCCGGATACGAGAGCGCCTTCGGTGAGATCAAACTCGACCCCCGCATGGTTCCGCAAGGCCCGGTGCACTAAGAACTCAAACTAGTTGGCCACGGATTTACGCGGATCTCCACCGATTAAAAACATAAAATGCCAGAAGAACCATCCGCGAAAATCCGTGAAAATCCGCGGCTGATTATGGGGTGGCGAAATCATCCGGCCCTGGTCTTCGCCGCGATCTTCGTCGCGATTTTCCTGCTGCATGCGCCGCTGCTCCAACTCCCCTACTTCTGGGACGAAGCCGGATACTACATTCCCGCTGCCCGCGACATCTTTCTCACCGGCAGCCTGATCCCCCACTCCACCATGTCCAACGCCCATCCTCCGCTGGTCATGGCCTGGATCGCCCTCTGGTGGAAGCTCGCCGGCTACGCTCCGCCGGTCGCACGCTCCGCCATGCTTGTGGCCGCCTCCTTCTCGCTGCTGGGAGTGTTCCGGCTTGCCCAACGCGTCGCCAACACCGAAGTCGCCATCGCCTCGACTCTATGCACCGCGCTCTATCCCGTTTTCTTCGCGCAGAGTTCTTTGGCCCACTTGGATCTCGCCGCCGCCGGCCTGATCTTCTGGGGACTCTGCGCCTACGTCGAAGACCGCCCGCTCGCCACCGCCATCTGGTTCTCCCTCGCCGCCCTCGCCAAAGAAACCGAGATTCTCGCCCCGCTGGCGCTCGCAGCCTGGGAATTTCTGCGCCTCCTTGCCCAGCGCTGGCTGCAGCACCACGGAAGAGCGGCCCTTCCGGGCCGCGTCAGTCCCCATAAATCAGACGGGGCTTCATTCCCTGTGGTCGTCACTGGCCCGCCCACGAGTTTTCTCCGCTGCCTGTGGCAGGACAGCGACTCGCGACCGAACGCGCGGCAGATCCTTCCCCTCCTGTTTCCACTCCTGCCCCTGACTCTCTGGTACACCTTCCACTACTCCCGCACCGGATACGTCTTCGGCAACCCCGAATTCTTCCGCTACAACGTCGCCGACACGCTCAATCCTTTACGCTTCCTGCTGGCTCTCGCGCTGCGGCTCTGGCAGACCTTCGGCTACCTGCACCTGTGGCTGCTGACCGGAGCCATGCTGCTGGCCATGCTCCTGCCACCACTCAAAGACCATGTAGGGACGGGCGCATTCGCCCGTCCAGTCGAGCGAAGCTCGACGGCCACGGAACGCCAACGCATCCCGATTCCCATCCAGATGATTTTTCTCGTGATCGTCAAGGTGTACGTCATCGCCATGGCCCTCGTCGGAGGCGCGGTCCTCGCCCGCTACATGCTGCCCGCCGTGCCGCTGGTGATCATCGTCGCCGTTGCCACGCTGCGCCGCCGTCTTCGCTACTGGCCGGCCGCCGTCGCCGTGATCGCGGCTGCCTTCATCGCCGCCTGGTTCTGGAACCCGCCCTACGGATTCTCCCCCGAAGACAATCTCGCCTACCGCGATTACACCGTCCTGCACCAGGACGCCGAGCGCTTTCTCGAAGCCCGCTATCCCATGGCGCGTACGCTCACCGCCTGGCCTGCTTCCGACGAGTTGACCCGCCCCTGGCTCGGCTACGTGACGCGCCCGGTCCAAGTCGTGCGCATTGAAGATTTCTCTCTCGAACAGATGCTCTCGGCCGCCGACTTCCGCCAGAATTTCGATGTTGCCCTGCTGTTCTCCACCAAGTACGATCCGCCGCCCACCCGGCTCGAGCTTTGGACCGTAGGTCGCTGGAAGCAGTGGGAAGACGTCAAGCGCCGCTTCTTCGCCTTCCACCACGACGTACCGCCCCCCCCCGCCGCGCGGATTCTCGGCGGCCGCATCGTTTTTTCAGAAGAACGCAAAGGCCAGTGGGTCGCGGTGATCGAAATCGAGCCAATCGAGATCCGGAACGCGAAGAATCTTGGTGGAGAATGTCAGCTCTTGGGTGGCGCAGCGCTTCAGCGCTGCGAAGCCCGCAAGAACCTCGGGCATTAAAGACGCTGTCACAACTCGGTTTTGGTCCGAAGTGGTTGAACAAACCGGGCTTCAGTCGCGCTCGCGACGGCATTCATTAGCCCAGCGCGTAAGCGCTGGGAAAGCAAAGTGGGACAGGACGAGTCCCGACAGGGACGGCACTGAGTTGCGACACAATTCCTGAAACCCCTGAGGAAACACTCTAGTGCCGGTGAAAAAAACGATGATTGATGTCCGGCCAGAATTCCTGAAAAACATTTCCCAGCCCGTCATTCAGCAACTGGCTTCCCCAGCGCTCGATAATTTCCGCAGCGTCCCTGCGCTCCTGCCGCGGATAGTATCGGCTGGAAATCTCCGTCCCGATCCCGCTGCCCAGAATCTCCGAAAAGTTCAAGCTCTTCTTGCCGCTGTCGGTCTTGGTGATCAACAGGCGGCTGGTCGCATAGCCCGTGCGCCGCCAGAACCCTCCCCGATACAGCGTGTAATACCGCGGGTCCTCGCGAAGGATCGTCGGAAAAATGGCGCCGGTAAAATAGTTTTCGACTCCCGCATCGGCAAACGTATGCCAGTAGTAGCGCCCGTAGCCGACCGCTCCCTCGCGAAACTCCGGATAAGTATTGGTCGCTTGCTCGACCCCGGCCTGCAAGCCGGCAGAAATGAACGACGAGTAGTCGAACGTGCCCTCCGTCGCCAGCCAGAATTTCTGCTTTGCCGTGAGCCGCGGCAGCACCGTGTTGGCGCTCACCGCCTGAAAATTAGGCACCATGCCCAGGATCCGTTTCGTTTGTTTGCCGTCGCCACTATCGTCCGAGGGTGGGGTGGCGGACGATTTAATCGCCGGCGCGCCTAGGGATTCCGGCTTCGAATCACTGGCTGGCGATGACGCTGCCGGCGCGTTCGGACTTTGAGGATCCTGTGCTTGGGTCGCCGGAGAATTCACGATGATGAACAACCCAAGCGTCGCCATCCCCCAGCCGAAGGCAGGCCGCAACCGTCCTGACCACATGCCGGCACTGAGGGGATCAGTCAAGAAATCTCCAGAAGCAATCAGGGGGAAAGCACGAGACTAGCACACGGTCGCGGGCAGTCTGAGTCACCAAAGTTTACGCAGAATATATGCGTGCGACATATGATCCAGCGCCGCCCCCTTGGGTTGCCCAAACGTTTTGCCGGTCAACTCAGCATCAGATGGCACGAATGGGTTTTGACCACCAGCCACACTTCTTTACGCAGTCCAAGTTGCAGCGCATCCCGCGCCGCCAGCGTCAAGTGCACTTCCATCTCCACCCCGCACTGCACTCGCGCCGAGACGATCATGTCGTGCTGTTCCACCGACCGGATCCGTCCCGGAATCACATTGCGCGCGCTCAACCCGGTGGGCAGGGAAGTGGCCAGCAGAATGTCGCCGGCGCGAATTCCCACGCGCAGCCTGGATCCAACCGCCGCCCGCACCAGTGGAGTTTCGAGCAGCACTGCCCCGGTCTGGCACGAATCTGCCAGACGGCAGATCATCGTCCCCCGCTCCGGATGCACCGCATCCACCGTCGCATCGAAAATATTCTCAAAGCCGGTCAGTTGCGCCACTGTTTCCTGCTGCGGCGCGGTCATCACGTCGTGCGGAGTCCCTGCCGCCACAATCCGCCCGGCATGCAGCACCATCACCCGCTCGCCCAGGGCAAACACCTCGTCACGGCTGTGCGTGACGTAGAGAATCGGAATATTGTGCGCCCGGTTCCAGTCCCGCAGGTCGTCCATGATCTTTGCTTTCGTCGGCGCGTCGAGCGCCGCCAGCGGTTCGTCGAGCAGCAGCACGGCCGGATCGGTCACCAGGGTTCGCGCCAGCGCTACCCGCTGGCTTTCGCCTCCGGAAATCTCCCGCGCCGAACGCCGCGCCAGACGCTCGATCCGAAACGCTTCCAGCATCGCCGCCGCCCGCTCCAGCCGTTGCGGTTCCGGCAGATGCGCCAGCCCGTACTCCACGTTCTGTTGCGCCGTGAGGTGAGGAAAAAGGGCGAGGTCCTGAAACACGTAACCCACGTGCCGTTTCGCAACCGGAACGTTCAGCGCCTGTCCTGCATCGAACAAAATCTGTTCGCCGATCGCAATCCGCCCCGAGTCGGGCTGGGCCAGGCCCGCCACGCAATCGAGCAGCGTCGTTTTGCCCGCTCCCGAAGCTCCAAACAGAATGGTGAATCCCGCCGCGACCTGGAATTCGACATCCAGCACGAACTCCTGGCCACGGCCCGCCAGCCGCTTGCGGAATTGTCCCGCCAGCACACCGGTCGGCTCCTGGCTGGCCGCGGAATCTGCGGGTCTCACTTCAACTGTGCGCGTGTCCATCATCTGGTTATTTTGCCGGCCCTACAGCCCACACTTTCCGATTGACGCCATACACGACCGCCAGCACGGCAAAGCACAATCCCAGCAGCAGCAGCGCTGTCGCGTTCGCGCCCGCGTAATCGGAAGCCTGCACCCGGTCATAGATATCAATCGAAACCGTCCGGGTCACTCCGGGAATGTTCCCGCCCACCATGAGCACCACGCCAAACTCGCCCATGGTGTGAGCAAAACTCAACGCGATTCCCGTGATCAGTCCGGGAACCGAGAGCGGCAGAATTACACGGAAAAAGCCGCGCAGCGGAGAAGCCCCCAGCGTCGCCGAAGCCGCCATCAGCCTGCGATCCACGCCGGCAAACGACGCCGCAAACGGCTGCACCGCAAACGGCAGGCTATAAAGAATCGAACCGATCACCAGCCCGCCGAACGTAAACGCCAGCGTGTGCCCGGTGAGCCCGATCCACCAGCGTCCCAGCGGACTGCGCGGCCCCAGCGCCACCAGCACATAAAATCCCAGTACCGTCGGAGGCAGCACGATCGGCAGCGCCACCACCGCCTCCACCAGAAACTTCCACCGCCAACGCGAAAACGCGATCCAGTAAGCGAGCGGCAGCCCAATCCCCAGCAGCACCACCGACACGACGACGGCCAACTGCAATGTCAGCCAGAATGCCTGCCAGTCCATCGTCATATTAGAAAATGTGGCGCGGGCGCCCTCGCCCGCGTCCTGACTCCCGCGTCTTAGGGAGCCTTTAATTAAGTCCTCAGTGATCCTCTGTGACCCCTGTGTCCTCTGTGGTTTAGGTTTCTGCCCGGATACTTAATCAGACTCTGCTCGCTTGCCTCAGCGCTGCAAGGGACCTTACGGCACCGTAAACCCGAACGCCCTCAGCACGTCCTCCGCCGCTTTACTCTTCATATACTCCACAAACTCCCCG
>Ga0209415_10001114_pt1 | contig 51035 bp, 53 predicted proteins | sample PeaSoiSIISIP2007_FD_187696 | JGI IMG/M metagenome (GOLD analysis project Ga0209415, IMG submission 187696) | Peat soil microbial communities from Weissenstadt, Germany - SII-SIP-2007 (SPAdes) (version 2) | ecosystem: Environmental > Terrestrial > Soil > Wetlands > Peat | place: Germany... | reverse complement strand
TCAGCTTCCCCCGCCGCTTTTTCAAAGCGGACAGTTCATGTGTGAATTCAACCGGACAGATCACATACTAGCGACAGTGGTATTTCGACCAGATTGCGCTGGCTGTCTCATTCGAGTCATAATGCGCGTGAGCACAGGGTTTGCACCATGGTCGGCAAGAAGATTCTTCACTACCAGCTCGTAGACAAGATTGGCGCCGGCGGAATGGGCGAGATTTATAAGGCTGAAGACAGCCGCCTCAACCGGCTGGTTGCGGTAAAAATTCTGTCGCCCGGCCTGTCCACGGACCCCGAACGGAAGCGCCGATTCTTTCAGGAAGCCCAGGCGGCCTCGGCCCTCAACCATCCCAACATCATTACGTTGTACGACATTGTTTCGGAAGGAGACATGCAGTGCATCGTGATGGAGTACATCGCCGGAAGAACTCTGCGCGACCTGACTCCCGCGGGAGGGTTGGCACCTCCGCAGGCGCTGCAATACGCCGCTCAAATCGCCAGCGCGCTCGCAACGGCCCACGCCGCGGGCATTATTCATCGGGACCTCAAGCCCTCCAACATCATGGTCACGACGTCAGGCCTGATCAAGGTCCTCGACTTCGGTCTCGCCAAGTGGGTGGATTCGGGAATGTCCGGCCACACCGGCGAGCAGAGCACCGTGGAAGCCGCGCTTACGCGCGAAGGCTCCATCATCGGCACGGTCAGTTATATGTCACCGGAGCAGGCCGAAGGCAAACGCGTGGATGCGCGCTCCGACATTTTCTCCTTCGGTTCCGTGCTCTACGAGATGCTGACTGGCAAGCGCGCGTTCGAGGGACGGTCGGGCATCTCCACGCTCTCCTCCATCTTGCGCGACGACGTTAAACCTATTGGTGAATCGGCGCCGGATGTCCCTCCGGGACTGGAACAGATTGTGCTGCGCTGCCTTCCCAAAGAGCCCGCGGCGCGCTGGCAGTCCATGAAGGAGATAGAAGGGGCGCTGCATCTTCTCCAGCGACAGTTGGATCCCGAAGGACACTTTGCCTCGCCCATTCAAACGGGGCCCGTGCCCCTCGTTGCTGCTGCTTCAGCGCCATCGTTCCCCAGCCAGGAAGCGATCTCCACGGTTAGTCCGGCGCCGAGCGCGCCGGTTTCCACAGAATCGGAGTCGCCTGGATCGGTTCCGTTGCCGGGCGTTGCACCTCGGGTAAATGGTCCTACCCAGCTCGCTACAACACAGACCGGTCCCTCCACGACTGGACCGCCGCCCAACAAGAACCTCCGGCAGCCTCCCATCGGCCCTAAGCAGGTCGCCCCCGGGCCGCCCGGGATTTCCACCAAGTTGTTAGTGGCCATTCTGGGCCTCATCGGAGCCCTGCTCGTTGCGGGAGTTGGGTTTGGTGGCTGGTACTGGTGGAAGAACCACCAAGCGCCGGCTAGGGCCGTCGCACTCGTAACCTCGCCGCCCGCTGCGGCCACGCCCCCAGCGCTGGATCAGCCCAAACCCTCGCCCGTTGGAGATCCGTCAGTGCCAGTGGCTCCGGCCCCGGCTGAAGCCCCTCCTGCTACTCCCCCTACCACTGCCAACGATGTTTCCAAGTCCGCGAAAGCGAAGCGGACGCCGAACCCGAAGCCGGAGAAGAGCGCCCCAATCGTTGCGCCCGCGCCTGAGCCGGTGGCGCCCGCGCCGCCTCCCCCTCCACCGCCTGCTGCCGCTCCACCTGCACCAGAGCCCAAGCCCGCGCCCAAGCCAGTGATTCAAACCACGCCAGTGACTGTAAGCGATGCTCTGCCATTCGTAATCAACTTGGCCGAGGATGTTCCAGCCGATGTAACCGAAGGGCAGTCGCTGCGTTTCACGGTCAGCGAAGGTCTGCAGGTGGGCGACAAAACGGTAATCGCCAAGGGAGCCACGGTCATAGGCACAGTGGTGGGCGAAACAGCAAAGAAGAAGTTCCTCGGTATCGGAGGAGGACACAAGCTGACGTTCCGCCTGACCCAAGCTGAGGCGGTGGACGGAAGAAAGCTCGCCGTTCGCGCTTTGGCGGGCAAGGGCGAAGACGGCGCCCCCGCGCGGTCTTTCGAAACCGTCAGAGGTTCGAAGTCCAAAGGCTACGCGGCGCTACACGGCACCGAGTATGTCGGCTATATCGATGGCGATCAAATGGTGGCCGTCAGCAAGTAAATCCGCACATTTTCCGACAATTTATATATTTCCGACAACATGACAAACTCAATCAGCGCCACACTCAGTGATGACACACTCGATGTTCTCTTTCGAAAGGCCCGGACTCATAACGTCTGGCTGGATAAACCGGTCAGCGACGCTCTATTGCACCAACTTTACGATTTGATGAAGTACGGGCCCTCTAGCGCCAATTCGAACCCGTTGCGCATTCTCTTCCTGCGAACGCCGGAATCCAAGGAACGGCTGCGACCAGCCCTGAGTCCAACGAATGCGGATAAGACGATGAAGGCGCCGGTGACCGCGATCGTCGGTTACGACGTCAAATTTTACGAACAAACTCCCAAATTGTTCCCGAATAATCCCGCCATGCGCGAAGTGTTTGCCAAATCTCCTCAGCTTGCCGAGATCACGGCGTTTCGCAACGGGAGCCTGCAAGGCGCCTACATGATTCTGGCGGCAAGATCACTCGGATTGGATTGCGGTCCGATGTCGGGTTTCGACAATGCCAAGGTGGACGCGGAGTTTTTCTCCGCAACGGCCGGAAATCCGCCGGCGTTTATCGATGTAAGGTCAAATTTCCTGTGCAATCTCGGCTACGGAGATGCGTCGAAGCTCTTCCCGCGGAATCCGCGCCTGCTCTTCGAAGAGGCCTGCCGCCTGCTGTAAGGGGGCGGTTTATCGATTGCCGCTAGCCGGAGCGGCAGCGGACGCGATATTGGCCGGTTTTGCCATCACTTTTTCGGGATTGGTATCGCGCGGCACAACCACGCCTACCCAGGCGAACAGCATCTCATCCCAGCTTTGGTCGCCCCAGCGAATGGTCGCCGTCGGATCGGGATTGTATTTATTGTTCGCCGAATTGTCCCAGTGCGCGAACAGCTCGATCTTGGTGCCCTTGGGGACATCGATCGGCTTTTGCTCGAAGTAGATGGTCTGCCAGCTGAAGTCGTAGTGCGGAACGCTCACCAGCGTCTCGCGCTCGCCATTCGGATAGTCCAGGCGAATGTCCATATCCTTGCCGCGCAGATGCATGTGAGGCTGCGAATAGATCAGCTTTACCGGCTCATCGAACTGCGCGACGGTATGGCCGGCGTAGTTGGCATCGCCGGGAGGAATGACGAAATCCGCTCCAGCCACGGGCACCGTCAGCAGGCGATATTGCGGAGGTTCTTTCGCCAGCACGAAACCCACCTTGGTTTGATCGCTGGCCGGCTTGCCATTCGTGGTGTAGTGCATCTCAAAAACAATGTCGGAGCCCGCGGGAATCAGCTTGGCGGCTTTGTGGTCCAAATCGAAATAATTCTGCGGCTGGATTCCGGGCACATATCCCAGCAGCCACTCATTGCTGACGTTCACGCTCGGATCCACCGGCGCCGGCAGGGCTTCACTGCCGTCGGCGCGCTTGGGCAACACAAAACCTTCGCCCACCTTCGCGTCCTTCAACCACTGCGATCCCGGCGGACGAATGTGTACGCTGGCGTGATGCACAACCGTCCGGTTTCCGGGACGAACTTCGGCGTCGATGACCCAGGTGTCCTTTGTGAAGCCGCTCGGAACCACGAAGTAGGTGTACTCGATGGTGCCACGCGCGGGCACGTTGTACGGCTTTGGCATTTCGATCACAACGTCCGGCCTGATGTTCCATCCATCACGCCATTCGATGGGCGGCGGCATGTCCTTCGGATCGCCTTCCGGCGCGCCCGCGTCCACCCAAGCGACCAATGTCTTGATATCGGCTTCCGTGAGTCTGCGGTCGTTCGCGAAGTGGCCGAAACGAGGATCGGCGAACCAGGGCGGCATCTTCTTGGTAAGCACCGCCTCGCGGATCGCCTTGGCCCAGGGACGCGTGCTTTGGTAAGTGAGGAACGACGACGGACCGATCTCGCCGGGACGGTGGCAGCTCTGACAGTTCTTCTGCATGATGGGGAGAACGTCTTTGTTGTAGGTGACGTTGGAGTAGGGCGTCGCAGCGAACGCCGCCGTCCCCGATATCATGACGGCTATCAGGTACCTCATGGTTGTCCTCGTGCCTCCGCTTGTAAGCGAATATAGCACAGCGGGATTGCGATAGGATGGTCTTGCATGCAAGGCCGTTTCTTCGCCGATTAAGCGGTTAAATTTTCAAAGGTGCCGGCTTTTCGGGCCGAACATTTCCCGTATGCGGGGCCCTATCCCTGGCTGGATCGGCCCGATGCGATCGAGCGCATCGATGAAAAGCTAGGAGCCGGCGAATTGACGGAAGAAGAGGCCGAGCAATGCCGTTGCTGGTCTCGCCAAGGCTATATCATCGTGAAGAAGCTGGTGGACGACGAAACGTTGGACGCCGTCTGGAGCGCTTATGAGAAAGCAATCGCCAGCGGCCGCATTCGACTGGAACCGGAGCCGGCTGGGGAGGGTGATCCTTATCCGGGGCGATTTCTGCAGCCGCATAAGAAGTCGGCAGCCTTCTGCCGCATCCTGAAGCACGCCGGGTTGCTGCGCTGGATTCGCTTGTTGATGGAGCGCGAACCCAAGCCGCTGCAGACCATCATGTCGCACAAAGGCTCGCAGCAGGGCGTGCACTCGGATTCGATCCACATGACGACCTATCCGCTCGGCTATTTGTCGGCGGCCTGGATCGCGTTTGAAGACATTCATCCCGATTGCGGCCCACTGGTTTACTATCCCGGCAGCCACAAGCTGCCCTACGTGTTCAGCAAGGACGTGGGCCTGGGCGAATTCGATTTGAAGCGAGAAGGTTACGGCCCGTATCATAAGAAGTACGAGCCGTACATCCGGGATCTCATTGAGAAGCACAATCTCGAGCCGCACTACTTCCATGCGCAGAAAGGCGACACGCTGATCTGGCATGCGAATCTGTTGCACGGGGGATCGGCGCGGAAAAATCTCCAATACTCGCGGCGCGCGTTGGTGTGCCACTTTTTCGTTAAGGGATCGTTCGTGTATCACGATCTGGCGGCGGCGCGGTCGCGAGCGCAGTACGTGGGGACCTGTTTGCTGCGCGATGATTCGGGAGGATTCATCAAACCTGGCTTTTCTCGCCGTCGGCTAGCGCCAACTGAGTGATGCGCAGACCAGCCTTCGTGATTCGCGAAGGATACAGATCTTTCAGCCGCTCCTCGTGCGGTGGGATCACGCGGTAACAATCGCCGCCCACGCTCCTCACCATCTCGTCGGCAGTCATGATCACGTTAAACTGACTGCCCGTTGCCAGGCCGATCGGAATATACTCCGGGTCTTTCGGATCGTGGCCGCGCAAATTCTCGTACATATAAGCGAGGTCGCCGCAGAACACCCAGCTGTCCTGCGAATTCGCCGCGAGATCGTTGCGGACAGTGACGTACATCGATCCCCAGGTGTGCGTGTCGAACGCGGCGTGCAGATCGATGCCGGGGAGCACGTTTTCGCGATCGCCTTCCACCGAGACCAGCCGGCCTTGCCGCGCCAGATCCACTGCCCGCATCATGTCCGCCGGATCAATGCCCCCCATCAGCCAGCGGAACCTGCGATGGAGCGACATGGTCCAGACCCATTTCGATAGTTCGCGCTCTTGGAGAAAGAACGTGGCGTTTGGGAAGTCCTCGATGTTGCCCATATGATCGAAGTGGGCATGCGTGATGAATATGGTGGAAACGTCGTCGGGCTGGATGCCGATCTCACCGAGCACTTCGCGCGGGGGACGCCAGCCTCGCACTCCGTACGTGTTGGCGAGCACTTCACCGTGAGCTTTGTGGTTGTAGCCGACATCCACCATCGCGAGCTGGCCCTGGCCCTTGATCACGATGTAGCAATAGGGCAGCTTGCGCACGCCTTGATTGTGCATGCCGTAGACCAGCCCGCTGAGCGGATAGTTGGGCACTGCCGCATATTCCATGACCCACAATGAGTAGGCGGTCATCGGCGTCCTCCACAGCAGGCGCGTTCGTAGGACACCTTCTCGAAGCCAGGCAAAGCATCGGCGGCTCGTTCGAGCTCGGTGTATCCTGCGCGCAATGGAATAAGGACGCGATCGACGTCCAAGCCCCGGCCCAACGGGCGGAGATGAAGCTCGGCCTCTTTCAGTGCCACGCCGATCGCTGTGGCCGCACGCGCGAGATGCCCAAAGTGTTTTCGTGCGCGTTCGGTCGGCTGCGCCTGCCGCAAAGCGTCATCGGCTTCGCGATAAAGCTCACCCGCAACGACGAGCATCGGATGATCCGGAAGCGCCTCCTTGGATCCCGCCGCCGCCAACACCAACAATCCCGCAAGCTGCGATGCCACCTGCTTCAGATCTTCAAAACATTTCTGTGTTTCCACAATGTATGTTGCCGTTGCGTCGTCTATCATGAGCCTTCTGAGGCTACCGCAAAACGAATGGATTTGGCGCGTTGCCTGCGATGTCGATCCACACGCTCTTGGTTTGCAGATACTCGTGAATTGCGCCGATGCCGCTCTCACGGCCAATGCCGGAGCGCTTGTAGCCGCCAAATGGCGACATGTAACTCACGGCGCGATAGGTATTCACCCACACTGTGCCGGCCTCCAGCCGCTCGGACATCAACAAGGCGCGGCGAATGCTCTGCGTCCAGACGCCGGCCGCAAGGCCGTAGACCGTGTTATTGGCTATTCGAACCGCTTCGTCTTCGTCATCGAACGGAATCACCGATAGTACCGGCCCAAAGACCTCTTCGTTCGCGATGCGCATTTGAGGATTCACGTCCGTGAAAATCGTCGGCTCGACGAACCAGCCTGAGCCGCATTCCTCGCGTTGCGCCGGAGCGCCGCCGAGACGGCAGACTGCACCTTCCTCTTTTGCGATACGAATGTAGTCAAGAATCTTTTCGTATTGCGGCCGTGTCGTCACGGGGCCTACCTGTGTCGAAGCATCCAGCGGGTTGCCCATGCGCGCAGTCTTGGCGAGATCGAGCAGCCGTTCGACAAATTCCGCGTGGATCGGTCGATGGATGAGCGCGCGCGAGCCCGCGATGCAGGTTTGGCCAGTGGCGGCGAAGATCCCCGAGACCACACCTTTGACCGCTTGATCGAGATCGGCATCGTCGAACACGATGTTGGCTGACTTCCCGCCGAGCTCGAGCGTAACGCGCTTGATGCCGCGCGCGGCAAGTCCGTAAACATGTTCGCCGGTTTTATCGCCACCAGTGAAGGCTACCTTGGCGACGTCTTGATGGGTGATCAAAGGCTCGCCTACTTCGTTGCCAAAGCCAGTGACGATGTTGACCACGCCGGGCGGAAAGCCCGCTTGCTCGAACAGCTCACCAAAAGCGAATGCGGAGACCGATGAGAACTCCGACGGCTTCCATACGATGGTGTTGCCGGCGGCCAGCGCCGGCGCCAGTTTCCAGGTGGCCAGAAGCAGCGGCGAGTTCCACGGCGTGATCGCGGCGACAACACCCAGCGGTTCCTCGCGCGTGAAGTTGAACACGCCCGGCTTGTCGATCGGAATCACACGGCCTTCGATCTTGTCGGCCAAGCCGCCGTAATAGTAAAACCATTGCGGAATGTAGTTGAGCTGCCCGCGCATTTCGGCGATCAACTTGCCGTTGTCGGTGGATTCGATCTCGGCCAGCCGCGGCGCTTCAGCCGTGACCAGGTCAGCGAACTTGCGCAGCAAAGCGCCGCGCGCCGTTGCGGTTAGCCTGCGCCACTCGCCGTGAAACGCGCATTTCGCGGCGCCAATGGCTTGGTCCACGTCCGCCTTCGAGCCGCGCGGAACCAGGGCCCACGGTTTCGCCGTGAACGGATTCACCGATTCGAACCATTCACCAGAGGCGGGATCTGCCCATTTCCCGCCAATTAACATCTGATGCTTTTTCACGCTGCCAGACCTCCAACTAAGACGCCGACATCTTCCTGGCGTTCGAGTGTATCGACCATCTCTTCGACTGCATCCGCATTCACGCAAGCCGATCGGAATCGCGTGCGGATCTGCTCAGATGTGGCAGGGACCACATCATCCAATCGGGACCAGGCAGTTCGCTCCTGCCATTTAACAATCACTTCTGTGCCCTGGGCACCGGGATATGCGGCAGTAAATGCCGGATCGACTTCGAGCTTGGCGATGCTTGCGAGCCTCGTTATCTCAGGATTGTCGAGCAAATGATAGTTCGATTCCTCGATCACGCCTCGCGCAAGCGTCGCCGCCACGCAGTACTGGATGCTCATTTTGGCTTGCAGGATTCGGTCAAAGGGACCAGCGTAATCGCAGCCCGGATACTTAACCGCCGCCTCGGACGCCTTCACCACAATCGACTCGATGCGGCTGTTCCGAAACCCATCCTGCGCCGTCAAAGCCAGCGCGGCCTGACAGGCCGTCTGCGCGTAGTTGCACGCCGGCGCGGGTTTGTAATACACCGAGAGAATTTCCAACGGCCCGGAAAACCACGCGACTCGCCCGATGCGATCGGACTTGTTGAACGCAGCAAAAAGCCCGGCACGGCCATCCAGCGCACTCTCCGATGCACGCGCTCCCAACGACGCCAGATCCACGGCGGTCACGGCATTGCGCGCGGCGAATCCCGGATGGAAGAACATCTCGTCGCCGCCGCAATACGGCCATTCGTTTAGACCGCCCGTGGCGTTGGCCGCGAAACCAAGCGCGCTAACAGCGGCATCTTCGTCAAGGGCGAGCAACCGGCTTCCCGCGATCGCGCCCGCCAGCGGGCCAGTGATGCCCGTGGGACGAAAGCGTCGAACCATCTCCTGATCCATGATCGCCCGGCCGACCGCCGCGCCGATCTCATAGCCGCATACCGCACCCAGGATGAAATCGCGACCGCTCGCCTTTTGCCGCTGCGCCAGCGCAAGCAACGTAGGAAAAATCACGACGCCCAGGTGGCTCACCGCGCCGGTATGCATGTCCTCGCGCACGAGTCCGTGCCCGAGCGTTGCGTTCGCGAAGGCCGCTTCCGATGGCGACGAGCGCACCGGCGTACCGATCACGGTCGCTTTGCCGCTCGCTTCGCTCGCCATGCGGATTGCCTGACATCCCCAGGGCAGATCGCGCGCCTCGAAAGTGCACGACAAGAAGTCCAGAAGCCCGATCTTGACCTTAGCGATGACTTCGGGCGGGAGCTGATCCATCGTCAAAGCGCTTGCGGCCCGAACCATACTTCGCGCTAAACTGAGCGGCTGCGCCGTCTTCGTACAAAGATACCCGATTACGATAAACTCCAGTGGTGAGCGAAATCGGCGTGAGCCGAGCCCCAGCGACCGGCGCACCGGCGTCTCAAGCAATCTTCGCACCGGCGTCGGCAACCTCGTGGACGATGTGGGTTCCGTCGGTGGCGATGATGCTGTCGAGCTTGTTGTCCTACGTGGACCGGCAAGTTCTCGCGGTGCTTTCGCCGATGATTCTGCGCGACACGGGTCTCAGCGCGCAAGCGTACGCCGATGCGCTCGCGGCGTTCTCAATTCTCTACATGATCGGGAATCCGGTATTCGGGTCGTTCCTCGACTTCATTGGTTTGCGCAAAGGGATGTTCGCGGCGGTCTCGTTGCGCGCAGCGGCCAGTACGGCGCACGCCTGGATGTCGGGGTTTTGGGGATTCGCCGTGGCGCGGGGCGTGCTTGGTTTCGGCGAAGGTTCGGCTTTCCCGGCCGCTCTCAAGGCAGCAGCCGAATCGTTGCCACCGAATCGGCAATCGCGCGGAACGGCGATCGGATATAGCGGCGCGTCGCTCGGTGCCATCGTGACGCCGCTGATTGTCACGCCGGTTGCGCTACGTTTCGGCTGGCGATCGGCATTCCTGGTCAGTGGCGCGATGGGTGTGTGCTGGCTGGTATTGTGGGCGGTCATCGGAAGGCCGCCGTATTTGGCCGAGCATCGCAGCTCGTCGTTAAAGATCGCGTGGCCCAATTTCCTAGAGCGGCGGCCTTGGATCGTCGTGGTCAGCTTCGGACTCGGCGCCGTTGCGCTCGGCGTGGTCTCGTACTTAAGTCCGTTGTATTTGAGCCGCGCATTCAATCTTTCGCAAGCGCAGCTCGGCAAGATACTTTGGATTCCGCTGGTCGGCTGGGAAGCCGGCTATTTCTTCTGGGGCTGGATCGCCGACAAGCTCGTCACACGCGGTCATCGACCGACGGGCCTGTTCGCGATGCTCGCCGTGCTAGCGCTCCCGACCGCGCTGGTTACGAAGATTGACTCGTGGCCCATCGTTCTCGCGCTGTTCTTCTGGGCGACATTCATCGCGGACGGATTCGTCGTGCTTTCGTTGCGGGTCGGCTCGCATCTGTACCCTCGCGATCAAACGGCCATGGTGGGGGGAATCGGATCGGGATCATGGGCGGCGGTGCTTGCCCTCATTTTGCCGGTCTGGGGCAGATGGTTTGATCTGAAATGGTATGGAGCGGTTTTCGTCTCGGCCAGCCTGCTCCCCGCGCTCGGCGCAGCACTGTTCTTCTGGTTGAGCCGTCCGGAAGCATTGTGGCGCGAGGCGGCGCGGCGAACCGATTAGTGCGGGATGGACGGTCGGGCGCGAGAGAGAATCTCTTTCGATCACCGCAGTCTTTGCGTCGGCGTAGTTTTGCACCCACTCCCATTCCTTTTGAGCCAGCGCCAGCTTGGTGCGTGCGTAGAGGTCGCGATCGGCGGCGTTATTGCGTAACCAGTCTCGGAAAAGCAGGATGCGAAGTCTCCTTTTGGTAGCGCCGCCACTCGGCGGCCTGTGCGCTCCTAAATCCCCATTTCCTGGAACACTTCTCGCGCGATGCGGAAACTATCGACGGCCGCGGGAACGCCGACATAGATGGCCACTTGCAGGAACACTTCCTGGATGTCATTCTTGCTGAGCCCGTTGTTGATCGCGCCGCGCACGTGCGCCTTGATTTCGTGCGGACGGTTCAAGGCCGAGAGCATGGCCAGGTTCAGCATGCTGCGCGTTTTGCGATCCAGACCAGGACGGCCCCAACATTCACCCCAACAATAGGTGGTGACGAGCTCCTGCAGCGGCCGGTTGAAATCGTCGGCGGTCTTTAGCGCATTGTCCACGTATTGGGCGCCCAGCACTTCGCGGCGAATCTTCAGGCCCTTCTCGAACATCTCTTTTTCCACTTGCTCTCCTTTATTCGATTACTTGGATCCGACGACGACGCCGGCCCAATCTTCCATCACTTTGATTAATTCGGTCATGTCGGCATCGGCGCCCTGGCTGGCGGTGCCGATGGCGAGCATCTGCCGCACAGCGCTTCCCACCACCATCGGAACGCCCAAAGCCTCGGCCTCCTCCATACACAGCCGGATATCTTTGTTGAGCAGACCGAGTGCAAAACCGAAGTCGAAGGTGCGAGGTAAAACGCAGCGCGGGATTTTGTCCATCGTTGCAGTGTTGCGGCCGCTGCCTGAGTTGATTACGTCGATCACTTGCTTGGGATCGAGCCCGGCCTTGACGCCCATCACGACGGCTTCCGATGAGATCGCCATCGCGGTGGCAGACAGCAGATTATTCAGCAACTTCATGGTCTGGCCTTGACCCGGCTGTTTGCCGACATGAAACACTTTGCCAATAACATCGACAACAGGCTTGACCGTGGCGAAGGTATGATCATCGCAAGAGACCATCACCGCGAGTGTTCCCTTCTCCGCGCCGGCGACGCCTCCGCTGACGGGCGCATCCACGGCCACGATGTTCTTCACTTTGAGACCGTCAGCTACGCGCTTGGCGTACGTGGAGCCGGTGGTAGAAACATCGATGAAGATTTTCACCCGGCTGCCTTCGATGATGCCTTGTGGCCCGAGCGCCGCAGCTTGCACGATGGGCGGCGTCGGCAAGCTGGCCAACACGATTTCGGCCGCCGATGCGACCGCGGCCGGTGAATCTACTCGCTTGGCGCCCAGCGCCTCCAGTGGACGCATCGCAGCGTCGCTCTTGTCAAAAATAGTGAGGCTGTTTCCCGCCTCGATCAAGCGGCGGCACATTGGGCCGCCCATGCGTCCGACGCCGACGAAGCCGACGTTCTGCTGAGCCATTCGCAATTTCTCCCTGCACCAAAGCCGCTAGGATACCACGCGAATTGCATGCAAGATTCAGCGCGAGGGCGGCACATCCAGTCGAACGACGACGCCTGCAAGCTCCGGACGCAAGGCTGGATAATACTTCATGACCAGCGGATCATGCCCCGGAACGATGTGATTCGGCGAATCGGCCAGCCGGTAAAGCAGCTTGAAGCCTTCCAGCATTTCGGCGACGCTGTAGACCACCGGGAAGGCGCGATCCTGTTCGAAATTTGAATAGAAATGCGAAGCATCCGCGGCTAGCACCACCCAACCGCGCTCGGTCCACACGCGCAGGATCTGCAAGCCGGCGGTGTGCCCGCCCACACGATGCAGCGTCAGGCCTGGTACAACTTCGGACTCGCCATCATGAAAAACAGCGCGGCCAGCATAGATTTTCCGAACCATCTCGAGCGCGTTTTCGAGATCGTATGCCTCGCGAAGGAAGTGGTGGCACATGCATCGGCCGGTCGCGTAGGCGACCTCGCGATCCTGCACGTGATACCGCGCGGAAGGAAAGCGATCGAGATTACCGGCATGATCGTAATGCAAATGCGTGAGGATCACGTCGGTTACTTTGTCCGGATCGATGTCGAGAAGGCGCAGCGCTTCGACCGGGCTGCGCAGATGCTCCCGCTTGCGGCGGAGGGCCGATTCCTCGGAGAAGCCGGTGTCGACCACGAATATGCCATCGCTGCGGCGCACCACCCAGACAAAGTAATCGAGATCCGGCCCATACTCATGCGGATCGGCCAGGATGTAGCTTTGTCCGGGGTGCCTGTTCCCCAAATGACCGTAACGAATCGCAAAAACCTGGAATGGTTCCATAGCAGTCTGGATCGATCATTATAATGGACAATGCTTCAGGGCAAGTGCGCGCTCATCACTGGGTCTACGCAAGGTCTCGGCTTGGCCACGGCCAAACGATTTGCCGCCGCCGGCTGCAGTATCGTGATCAATGGCTTGGGCGACGAGCGGGAGATTGCGGCGATGCGCGCGCCGATCGAAAAAGAACACGGCGTCCGAACATTGTATAGCGGCGCGAACCTGGCAAACGTCCTCGAGATCGAGCGGATGATTGGGACGAGTCTGGAAGCTTTCGGCGCAATCGATATTCTGGTGAACAACGCGGTGGTTCGTTACGCGGCGCCGGTGGAGCAATTTCCCGTCGGCGAATGGGATTTGAGTATTGCCGTGAACCTTTCGGCCGCGTTTCACACGATTCGGCTCGCACTACCCGCGATGCGCCGCCGCAATTGGGGACGGATTATCAATGTCTCGTCCATCTACGGCCTGATTGGCACGATGAATCGCCTGAGCTACGTCACCTGCAAGACTGCGCTCATCGGCCTGACGCGAGCCGTGGCGCTGGAAACGCGCGATCAGGATATTACGTGCAATGCGGTGTGCCCGGGGACGGTGGACACTCCGGTGCATACCAAACGGATTGAAGACATGATGAAAGACGATTCTCTCTCGCGCGAGGAAGCCGAGCAGCGGTTCCTGGCGAACAAGCAGCCCGGCGGGCGGTTCATCACCGCGGAGGACGTGGCGGCTATGATCCTTTTTTTGTGCGGGCCGGAAAGCCGGGACATCACCGGTGCGGCGCTGCCGATCGACGGCGGGTGGTCGGTCAGTTGAGCGCGTCCTCGCCGGCGTTGAAACAGACTTTGGGGCGTTCTGTGACAGCCTCGTTCCCCAAACGGGGCTTTCTCGCGGGCCAAGGCAGCGGTGTTATCTGCCTGCATCACATGCTACCATGCAGGCATGAAAGTGCAGGCGGATCAGCCAAAGCAATATACCATTCGGGGCATCCCACCCGAGGTGGATCAACGGCTCCGCAAAAAGGCGGCGCAACTCAAGCAGAGCCTTAATCAAGTAGTTGTTGACGAGTTGACGCGGGCTACCGGCGGGCGTCCTCGCAGATCCGATTTCTCCGACCTGGTGGGCCGATGGAACCCGGATCCGAAGTTTGACGAAATCCTCGCTGCACAGCGTAAGATCGACTGGGACAAGTGGAGGTAAGGGTCGCACTCGACACGAACCGCGTTGCGGATCTCTTTCAAGGAGACGCGGCGCTGGCGGAAGGGCTCGGATCGTGCGATGAAGTCTGGATTCCCTTGATCGCACTGGCGGAGATAAAAGCTGGATTCTTTGGCGGCGACCAACGGCACAAGAATGAGATTCTTCTTCAGACCCTTCTCGCCAAACCCACGGTCGGGATTTTGTTGCCAGACCGCGAGACGGCCGATCAGTACGCAAGGCTGTTTGTGCAACTCAAGCGCGCTGGAACGCCAGTGCCCGACAACGATCTGTGGATCGCAGCCCTCGCGTTGCAGCATGATCTAAGGCTGATCACGCGCGACAAGCACTTCAAGCGCATCCCTCAATTGTTACGCGGCTGATTTAACGTGGCGCGAGCGTGGAATGCATTGTTACCCTGAAGGAAGTGTCGTCGTCTAGTGCAGTTGCTGCTCCGTCTCCTAAGAACTGGCGCAGCCGTTTCGGAGCTTGGACAGACGGCGAGTCTCTCCTTCAATACGAAGACAAAATTCTTCTTCTGCTCACGTTGATCATTGGGGCGTTGGTCGGCCTGGTGGTGGCGGCGTTCATTTACGTCACTGAAGATCTGGGTGCTCGGATGTATCCGGCGGGTAGCGCGGCTTGGCGCCGCGTTTTGATTCCGACGGGAGGCGCGCTCATCACCGGCTATCTGCTCTCGCGCTTTTTCCCCAACGCACGCGGCAGCGGCATCCCACAGACCAAGGCGGCGCTGTTCTTGCGCGACGGTTTCATCAGCCTTCGCACGGTGCTCGGGAAATTCGGGTGCTGCTCGGCGTCGCTCGCGAGTGGTATTGCGCTGGGCCGCGAAGGTCCATCAGTGCAAGTGGGCGCAGGGATCGCATCGGTGCTCGGACGGCGCTTGGGGCTGGGGCCAAACAGGATCCGCGAGCTGATTCCCGTCGGCTCGGCCGCGGCACTCGCGGCCGCTTTCAATACTCCTGTGGCAGCGGTGCTGTTCACACTCGAAGAAGTGATGGGCGATCTCCACGCGCCGGTGCTCGGCTCCATCGTGCTGGGTTCCGCGACGTCCTGGGTCACGCTGCACCTGCTGCTCGGCGATGAGCCGCTGTTTCATGTCCCGTCGTACCAGCTGGTCAGCCCAATCGAATTCGTCACGTACGCGCTGCTCGGAATCGCGGGCGGCTTGGTGTCGGTGGCATTCGTAAAGCTGCTGCTGCGGATTCGCAAATATTGCACCGCCCTGCCTCGCTCGACGGAGTGGTGGCAGCCGGCGATGGGCGGCCTTGCGGTGGGTTTGATGGGATGGTTCGTGCCGGATGTCCTGGGCGTTGGCTATGGGCACGTAAGCGAGGCGCTGAATGGGCAGATGACGCTGGAAGTGATGGCGCTGCTGGTAGTGTTGAAGCTGCTTGCGACCACGAGCTGCTACGGAACTGGAAACGCGGGCGGCATCTTCGGCCCTAGCCTGTTCATCGGCGCGATGCTGGGCGGCGCGGTGGGAACAGTAGCGCATCAACTTTTGCCGGACTTCACCGGAGGCGTCGGCGCGTACGCTCTAGTAGGGATGGGCGCGCTATTCGCCGGAATTGTGCGGGTGCCGCTGACGTCGGTGATCATGATCTTCGAAATGACGCGCGATTATTCGATTATCGTGCCGCTGATGATCGCGAACTTGATCAGTTTTTATATCTCATATCGCTTGCAAAAAGAGCCCATTTACGAAGCTCTCCAGCACCAAGATGGGATCCATCTGCCAGCGGGACTGCGGTACCGGCAAGGGCTGTTGATTGTGCGGGACGCCGCCGAAGCACCGCGCGACGGGCTTATGAAAACCGATCGCGTGGAAGACGCGCTCCGACATCTGGATGCGGATCGCAACGCCAGCCCGGTGTTGGATGGCGGACGCCTGGCGGGCATGATCACGCTGGCGCAAGTACAGCAGGAGATGGCAGCGGGGCACGGCGACCGCACGCTTGGAGAACTGCTGCCGGTGGATGTTCCAAACCCGTTGCTGACGTTTGAAATCTTTCCCCATGTGCACATGGATCATCCACTGGACATGGCCCTGCGCCGCATGGCGCACAGCAAGCTCAACGTGCTGCCCGTGGTGAGCCGCGCCGATATTCGCGATTTGAAAGGCACGGTCTCGCTCAAAGACATCCTCCAGGCGTATGGCGTTGCCGGTGAGAAAGGCGTGACGCCGGCAGCGAGTGACGAGATTCAAGCGTCGCGAAGGCTGGTGCCCGGGGTGATCGCGGCGGGGTTGGCGGTCCTGCTGGTGATTGGATTCCTGAACTATTACTATCGATCCGCGCGGCGAGAGCGCGCCGAGCAATACTACAAAACCGGCAACGAGCTGCTGCAGCAGGATCGCGATGACGAAGCGGTACAGCAGTTTCGCGACGCGCTATCGGCGGCGCCGGGGAACCAACAGTATAGGCTGGCGTTGGGGCTCGCGCTGGCGAAAGACAAACATCTCGCCGAAGCTTCGGTCTATTTAAACGTCCTGTTGAAGCGCGATCCGGAGAATGCACTCGCGAATCTGGGTGAGGCACGAATCGCCGAGGCACTCGGCAAGACCCCGGATGCCGTACGGTCTTATCGCCGGGCGATTGATGGTGCGTGGCCGTCGGGTCAAGAGCAGAACCGGATGCAAGCCCGCTTCGAACTCGCCTCACTACTGGAAAAGAATGGACAGAGGACGCAGGCCGTCGCGGAGTTGCTGGCGGCATTGGGTAGCGCGCGCGACGCCGGCGTGAAAGTGAAGATCGGGCAGTTACTGCTGAACTACGGTGCGCCTCGTGAGGCAGCCGATGTCTTTCGGAACGTAATAAAAATAGACGATCGGGACGGAAATGCCTATGCGAGTCTAGGCGAGGCTGAACTTGCTTTGGAGAATTACCAGGAGGCGCGCGATGCGTTCCAGAAGGCGCTAGCGCGGAACCCGTCGGACGAAGCGAGCAAGAAGCATCTCGCGCTCAGCGAGCGGGTGCTGGCGCTCGATCCCAACGCGCGCGGGTTGCGCGCCGCGGCGCGGTTTGAGCGGAGCAAAGAGCTGCTGCAGGCTGAGATCACCCGATTCGACCAGTGTCAGCCTGGGAGCAAGATAGCTGATCCGGCAAGACGTGCTGTGGCCGATCGTCCGCGCCGCGCTGAATTGGAGGATTCGGCCGACAGGAATCTCGCGCTCGCGGAGGATTTATGGAAGCAAGGCCAGGCGCTATGCGGCGCCAACCGGGCGCAAACGCAGGATCCCAATGACGAAGCGATCGAGCGCGTCCTGGCCCGGTTGTCGAGACAATAATACCTAGTTGGCTTGCGCCTGTGTAATGTGGGTGTGGCGATTCTTCTGCCAGCACGCCTCATCGTGGTCCGTACAAACGGGCTTATCCTTGCCGTAGCTAATGGTAGCGAGCTGGTTGCCCGGGAGTCCCAGGTCGGACAGATACTCCTTAGTCTGTTTCGCGCGCGCATCACCGAGCGCCAGGTTATATTCATCCGATCCACGCTCGTCGCAATATCCCTCGACCGTGAGCTTGAACTCCGGATACTGCTTGATAATGTCAGCCAGTGTCTGGGCGTCCGTCTTCAGAGCGACTTCGGCGTCCGGACGAAGCGTGTGCTTATCGTAGTCGAAATAGGCATCCTGGATGCGATTCAACAGGTCCTGAATACGCGCCCGTGTGGCGGCATCGGGCAATCGCGCGGGCGTACTGGAAGCGACCTGCGCCGGCCGGGAATTGGTTCGTGCCGGTGCTGGGTTTGATGCGACTGCCGGCGTACTGCGCTCGGGTACCGACGGCGGGGGCGGAGCCTTCGCAGCAACCTTTTTCGCACAGCCGGAAAAAGTGAGAGAGAGCGCTGTCAGCGCCGCGCAAGCTAAGAATCGAGAATTCATCCAAAGCCTCCTAAGGTCTTGTAGCTATAGAATACGGAGGCGTCGCGCGGTAATTGAATCCCGTCGGCACTGTATTTCCCTTGGCTTTTACCCCCATACAGGATGGACGCGATTCCCGTAGCTAGGCTTCAGGTTCTACCTTAGAGAAGTGTGGTTTCGTCCCGCCTCCGAGCTACTTCCGCAGACGGTCCGTTACACTGGGGGAAGAATGGGGCGCCGTCCGGGAGTGGTTTTGGTGGCGGGATTCGGCGGTCTGCTGCTCATCATGGCGGCTGCCGAAGCGGGCGCGTTGCTCTTCCTGAATAGCCTGCGCCATAACGACAGTACCCTGCAAGCGCGATTCCTGGCGCGCAATCGTACGCTTGAGCGGATTCGATCCAACATCTACCTGTCGGGCACATTTGTGCGAGACTCCCTGCTCGCTCCGGAACAATCCGGTGCTCGGGCGCAAGTGGCTACACTCGACGCGTTGCGCCGAGATTCAGAAAGCGCACTGACCAGCTACGCCGCCGCGCTGGAGCCCGAAGAAGCGGCGCCGTTTTCAAATCTGCGGTCGCAAATTGAGTCGTACTGGAACGTTCTCAACCGTACTCTGGCATGGAGTGGGGAGGAGCGCGGAAAGTACCGCGACGCATTCTTCTACGAGGAGCTGGTTCCTCGGAGAACGTCGATGCTGCAGATCGCCGACCGAATCGAGGCGTTGAACGAAGAGGCCTTGCGGCGTGGCGATGTGAAGCTGGGCGATCTGTTCGGACGCCTGCAGTTCGGGCTGCTGGCGATGATCGCGGTCACGCTGCTGGGCGGGGCGGCTTTGGCCTCTCTCACCATATTTCACCTGCTCAAGCTGGAAGGCGAGGTCGAGCAGCGGCTGAACGAAAACGTCTATTCCAAAGCTAGTTTGCAGGAGCTGTCGGCACGGCTGGTGCGAGCGCAGGAAGAAGAGCGGCGTGCTTTGTCGCGCGAGTTGCACGATGAAGTAGGGCAAGCTTTCTCGGCGGTGCTGATGGAAGCCGAGAACCTGCTGGATCTCGCGGCCGTGCCGGAGGTGCGGGCCCATCTGGAGTCGATCCGTGGCGTGGCGGCGAAAGGCATGAGTGAGATCCGCGACATGGCCCTGCTGCTGCGGCCTTCCATGCTCGACGATTTCGGACTGTTGCCGGCCCTGGAGTGGCAGGGGCGAGAGATCGGAAAACGTACCGGGTTGCGCGTGCAAGTGGCGAGTGAAATGTCCGCCGAGCTGCCGGAGGAGCACAAGACGTGCGTATATCGCGTGGTTCAAGAAGCGCTCAACAATTGCGCGCAACATGCACAGGCCACCGCGGTGCAGGTGTGCGTGCGGCACGACGCCGGGCACATTTTGGTGACCGTGCAAGATGATGGCAGCGGATTCGATCCGAAGCGCGTCCGTGGCCTGGGGCTGCTCGGAATGGAAGAACGCGTGCGGCACCTAGGCGGCGCCTTCCAGATCGATTCCCTGCCCGGGCGCGGAACATTGCTGCGCGTAACTTTGCCCCTCGCCGCGATACCGGAACAACCGGACGTCGCGCCCTCACAGCACGAGGACTCCTCAGAGAGGTTATGGAACGGAGGCCTGCCGTATGGGGCAGATTCGCATTCTGCTGGCTGACGATCACAACATCCTGCGCGACGGAATGCGCCTGCTGCTGGAACGTCAACCCGGGTTCGTTGTGGTGGGCGAAGCAGCCGATGGCCGCGAAACGTTGCAGCTGGCGCAGGATCAACGCCCGGACGTGGTGGTGATGGATATCGCCATGCCCAACATGAACGGCATCGAGGCTACGCGGCGGATCGTTGAAAAGCACCCCAACATCGGCGTCGTGATCCTGAGCATGCATCACGACGAGAGCTACATCATCCGGTCGTTGAAGGCGGGCGCGCGCGCCTACCTGCTCAAGGACGCCATGAAGGCCGAACTCATCTCGGCGATTGAGGCAGTGGTAGACGGGCGTTCGTTCTTCAGCCCAAAAGTGAGCCGGATTTTGCAGGAAGACTACTTCCAAGCGCTGGGCCGTAAGGACGCCGATGACAGCTACGATCTGCTGACCGATCGCGAGCGAGAGATTCTCCAACTGATCGCCGAAGGCAAGACCAACAAAGAGGTCGCAAACACGCTGAATCTCAGCCTGTACACCGTGGACACGCATCGCACGCATATTTTGCAGAAGCTGAATCTGCACAGCGTGCCCGAGTTGATTCTCTATGCGGTGCGCAAGGGAATCATTTCCTGATTTGCCGGGCCTGGGCCTCCCGACGCACTGCCGACAAAAGCAGCCGCCGGATCACCACGATTCCGATGCGGAATTTCCGCCAGTACCAGTGGAATTTGGCGCGCGCGGAATCATCGGTCGCTACGGCGCGTGTCTCGGTGGCAAAGCGGGTGCGCGCGGGCCCCAGGGCGTCGGCTTCGAGCGTCCAGGCGATCTTCACACGATCCGGCTCGGCAAAAGATGCGAACTCGCCGGGTGGTATGCCCGAAAACTTCACGTCCGCGTCCCACGGCCGACAGGCTGCGCCGGCCACGAAATAGCTTCCGGACGCCTCGGCCAGCGGTTGCCAACCCAGGGCCAACATGTCGGCGATGAATCCCTGTGGACGCCTTCGGACGATCCTCGCACCGAGCAATTTCGCTCGCAGCCAGAAGATCGCCCGGACCAGTGCGATGGACTGCAGATCAAAGTTACGCGCAACTTCAAGCACCAGTGGCGCAGGGGCATTGATGATGATCTCGTGCCGCTCGCGGACATCGGGGTGCGGGATGAATGAATCGAGCAATGCCGATTCGCCGGTCGAAGCCTTCTCGTAGCGATCTCGAGAGACGAGGCGCGGCATCGCAGCGAAGGCCAACAGTAGGAAGACGTACACGGTTCCAGACACTGGGTCGCGGCTTTTGATGGAGAAGCGCAGCCCCAGAAGGAGCCAAAGCCCTACCGCCGTCGCGATTTCTGCAGCAATCAGAAATGCTAGCCCGATCAGCCCCACTCCAATCGGATTGCCCGTTCCTCTGCGAACGACTCGACGAGCGGCCAAGATGGTCACTGCGAACATGATGGGCGATTCCATTAGTTCGGCAAGTCGCACACCCGCCAGGGGCACAATCCAGAGCGTGCGGATGACGCCTAGTACAAATCCAGCGGAGAACACCAGCGCGAAGTAAAGCGCGCCGGCTTTCAGGGTTCCCGGCCTGGCTCTCACAAGACCACTCCCTCACGGTCGTGGCTCAGTTTGTGACCGTCAAATTCGCCGCCTGGCTGGCGACGCCTCCGACAGTCACTACCACTTGTTGCACACCAACCGGCGTAGTGGCAGGAACCGTGTAGTTGATTTGCGTCACTCCCACCAGCCCGCTGGGAATGCCGATGAAGGCGATGGCCGCGTTCTGACCCGCTACAGTCATGGTCACGGGAAGCTGGGGCTGCGGAAGCTGGCTGAGCGGAGTCCCCGAAGCGGGCGACGTTCCGGTTGTAAGCGCCGGGGTGACCTGCCCTTCGCCTGTGATGAAGAGCGTCGTGGTTTGCCCGCGCGCGGCGCTCGAAAATGGAGAGGCCGTGAATCCCTTCGTCATGAAAATTCCCGGTGCGGCCGGCACGATGTTCAGACCGTAGTTGACGCCATTGGAATTATACGGAGTGAAAACTTGCAGCGTATTGCTCCCAGGCTGAGTCTCATACGGAATCTGAATGTTCACCTGTTCGGGCGAGACGTAATACAGTGGCGCCGTAACGCCGTTGATCATCGCCTGAAAGCCAGCCAGATACTGCGGCAGTGGAATGGCGCCCGCCGATTGAACGAAATTTCCGAGCGTGGTTCCGTAGACGCTGAGCAGCATGCCCGGCGCGTAGGACTGCTGGCCTGACGCCGCATTGCTCGCGCCGCCAACGACGAGCGGTGAATCGGGTCCCTCAAACGGAACCGTGAGTTGCTGCGACCATTGATTTCCGCGGGCATCCGTGCCAGTGAATTCGAACAGTACGTTGGTCGGGACGGAAAGACCGGCGAGTGAGAGACCAGTAGAAGAAACAGAACCGTTCGCGGCGATTTGGTTTGTGCCGAAGACGGTGACGACAGCATAGCTCTGATGGTTGACGGTGAGGCTGGAAAGCGTGGTGGCTACTCCGGCTTCTTCGGTGAGTTGCAGCGTGAACGGCCAGCTACCGTTCTGCTCAAAGACGGGATTGCCAGGAGTGGGCGAATTAGCCGTACCCTGGTAGATCGAAGGAACCACAGCGGTTGACGTCGGCGCTTGACTGGTCCACTGATGGACAAAGTTGTAAGCATCCGGAGATCCGAGGCCGCTGGCTTGATCGTACTTCGGCCCCGCACTATACCCCATCGTGCCGGTGCTGCAGTCGGGCGAGCCGATGACGCAGGGGACAATGTTGTTGCCGACTGTAACATCGTGAAAAACGCCCGGCGAATTCTCAGCCATCCGATACAGCGTCGGGTTGATGTTGCCTGATCCGGCTTGTTTCTGAACGCCGCTGGAGACTAAATATTGATTGAGCAGCGTGACGATTCCCGCCATGGTGGGGGCTGCCAGCGACGTGCCGCCGTAGATCTGCATCGAGCCACCGGTATAGACGTAATACCCATCGTGCTCATTGGAGGACGCGATGGAAAGGTCCGGAACGTGTCGAAAGCTGTCGTTGGGAACGCCGGGCCCAGTTTGCCAGAGCGGCTTCGGGAAAAAAATGCTGGCTCCTCCGCCGCCCGCCGCCAGCCCGGCGCCGTAGCCCGTATCGTTCCATACCATCTCGGGGATGTAGGAGAGCGCAGAGGCCCCGTTTGCCGTGTTCGTGTTGCTCCAATACGAACCATTCCCTTCGTTAAATTCCGTTCCCCCCATGGAAGTCACTTCGGGAATGCTTCCCGGAGCGTCCACGGCCAACCCGTCTTCAGCAACAGTGGGGGTTGCGTTGGGACCCACGTATTCGCAATCCGCTGCTCCATTGTCGCCGGAGGAGGCCAACCAAGTGATACCTTCGGAGTTGGCTTGTTGCGCGATTTGCCGCTCGCTGGGCAGATCGATCAAATCCGAGCCCTCGCACGCCCCGTAGCTCATGGTGATCACGGGTGCATAGGCCTGGTCCACAGCGTACTGCAACGATGTCACCACGTTGCCCGAATTCACGTAAATGATGGTTGCATTTCGCGCCACGGCGCCCGACCATTCAATATCCAGGTCGGCCTCCGGCAGATCGTTTTGACTGATGCCGGGATCTGTCTGTCCCGGGACCAACTTCTGCTGCAGATCAATCGCCGGGAGATTGAACTGGTTGCGAAACGCTGTAATATCCGAGAGTTTGATGTCCGTTTGTCCGACGACAACCAGCTTTTGCCCTTTGCCATCGATCCCGGCGGTGTAAAGACGCGCAACATCGTAAATGGTGGCGAAGTCGTCCGGAGCCATCTGGTGGTCCCCGCTGCCGGTAGTGGCGCGTTGCCCGTTGGCCCTCACTCTGCTACGAGGCTTGAGCCGGTAGTCGTTCAGGCCCCGCAAACCAAGCACGATATCCGACAGCGCGGCGGGAATGGAAGGATCGGTCGAATTCGCGTAGTGCAACTCGCCGTTCTCCAGGTATTGGTGAATCTGGGTTCGCAGCGTATCTCCCACTTGCTGGGCCGTGCCGCTGAACTCGATCCAAGTGCGGCTGCGAGCCACGCGCTGCACTTGTAAGCCCTGCGATTGGAGCCAGGCGCTGATCTTGCTCACATCATTCTGACTGACACCGAATCGGGCGGCGTATTGCTCCGGTGTCAGCCACTTGTGATAATCGGCGGAGGCCGGGTTTTGCTGGCCAGCCAGTAACTGCTGAAGCGAAGTTTGCTGATCCGCGGAGGGCTTCAGGTAAATCGTGACGGCCTGCATCGGAAAGGATGCAGCCACCGGGCCTTGGTCAAACTCCGGCCGGGCCCGGGGAGGCACGTGGCCGGCCAAGACAATCATGCGGCTGTTGTCGATCCGCGGGCCGATGCGATCCGATTGTGCGTGAAGCGTGGCCGTCAACGCCCCGCTGATGAATACAAATAAAGTGGAACGATAGCGCGTGCGCATGGAACGGGAGTAACTGGATGTAGGATGGATGCTTTCCATTCAGGGTTTCAACAAGCTTCCTTAGCTAGTACTTTCGTTAGTTTTCGTTACATCGGCTCCCACTCTTAACTTCGATAGACTGAAACACGAATGCAGCGTGTCTGTCGTCACGCGATAATCTTCGCGGTAGTAAGTGGGCTGCCGCTCTTCGCGGCGGACGCGGCATCGCCGTTTTCTTGCCGAAGGGACTTCAGCCATTATTACATCAGAAGCGCACAGGCCACCGAGTTGCGGCGCTAAACAAGGAAGGAACCTTCGCAACGCCGACCGGCTCGTGGCCGGCGGCTAGTGGCTGGTGTAGTAACCTTCCCGGGTCTCAACCTGCAATCCGGCTCGCTTGGTCGCCAGGTGGATTTTGCGATACTCCGGGCGCGCGGTCGACTGATCAGGGGTGTAACCGATGCTGTATTGGTTGCGCAGTTGTTCCGCAAGCTGCGTGTAGATCGCCGAGATCGGGCTGGCGGTAGAAACTTCAAAAACGGCGCCGCCGGTCTCATGGGAAATGCGCTGTAACGCCTTCTTGCCTGCCGCGCTGGCAAAAGCGCCATCGTAGGCATCGCGGTCGGAAAACAGGATGGAATAGATCAGCGTATCGGCGCGCTGGGCGGATTCGATAGCGCGGAAAAGGCTAATCTTGCTTCCGTTGTCGACGCCGTCGGTGAGCAAAATGAGCGCTTTTCGGACGGACTGTTTTTCGCAGCAGGTCGTCGGAAGCGAGGAGTTTAGAATCGTACAGTGCAGTGCCACCCAAGGCCCAACGCCCAATGTCGGGGCCACCGCGCCTACGGTCATTGCCCGCCCGGCGATCGGGGGTTTCCAAACGTGCCAGGGCATCGCCAAGTTTTTCACGCGATGAGGTCAGATCCGCCAACAGCTCTACATCACGATCGAAGTGAATGACGAACGCGCGGTCTTTTTCCGGGCCCAGGACCTTGTCCGGGCGAAGCATCTGGCTCAGGAAGCGATAGCTGGCCGTGCGCTCTTCGGCGAGGACACGGCGCTGGCTGATGCTGGTGTCGATCAGGAGGCCGAGGGTCAGAGGCAGGCCGGATTCCTGGGAGAAATAGCGGATGATTTGCGGGCGGCCGTCCTCTTCGAGGGTGAAATCGTCCTTGGTGAGGCGAAGGACCACCTGGCCCTGAGCATCGCGGACCGTGGCGAAGAGGTTGACAACGCGGACATCCGTAGAGAACACCGCGGCGTCTTGGGCGCAGGTGACTGCGGGCAACAACATCCACAAAAACAAATGTTTGCGCGCGAACATTTCAAGCTTTATCGTATAGTCCCGGTTCGCCCGGCGGACGGGTTTTCCATCGCCGGTGGATCCAGAGCCACTGGCCGGGATGCTCCCGGATGACTCGCTCGAGTAAAGCGTGCAGGCGTCGCGTATCTTCCGCGGCGTCGCCGGAGATTTCAAGCGGAGGATGAAATTTGAGGATGTACTTGCCTTCCTCCTCCGACCAGATGGCAAAGCCAGGGATGACTGCCGCACCGGTCCGGGCCGCAATCTTTGCAAAAGCGGCGTTGGCACAGGCTGGGATGCCAAAGAAGTCGACAAAGACGCCTTCCTGCAACGAAGTGTTCTGATCGATAAGAACCCCCACGGCCTCATTTTGATGCAGAGCGCGCAGCACCGCTCGGGCGCCGTCCCATTTGGCGATGAGGTGATTGCCTGAGAGCCGGCGACGATCTTCGACCAGCCGGTCGATGCCGGGATTGTCGATGGGACGGATCATGATGTGCATGGGCTCCGTCAGGAGCGCATGGGCGAAGGCGCTAAGCTCCCAGTTGCCGAAGTGGGCAGTGGCGAACAGGATGCCGCGTCCGGACTTTTTCGCTTCGAGATAGTGCTCCAGGCCCTCGTAGCGGATCCATCGGCTAATGTTTTGGCGATTCATTTGGGGGAAGCGCGCGAAGATCCAGATCAGCCGGGCGATGGAGCGGAAGACTTCGCGGGCGATGGCGCGTCGCTCGGCCGGTGATTTCTCCGCGTAGGCGAGTTCCAGGTTATGCATTGCGGTGTGGCGCAAGCGGGGGATCGCGAGATCGAGGAGCGCGCTGTAGAAACGGGCGAGCCCGAAGGGTGCGTAGGCCAGCGACCAGAGGAGGAATTTGGCGATCAGGTATTGGATAAGCCTACTCTATCCAACCCCCACCGAGGACGAGATCGCCGTCATAGAGCACCGCGGCTTGTCCGGGGGTGACCGCGCGCTGCGGCTCGTCGAAGCGGACCTCGACCCGCGCAGGATCGGCAGTGGGCGAAACGGTGGCGTCGGCCGCGATATGTTTGTTGCGAATTTTGACTTGGGCGCGGAGGGGTGCGTCGTTGTCTGAAAAAGGCGGCGCAATCGAGATCCAGTTCATGTCCCGGGCGGTGAGCGTGGCGCGCAGCAGGTCTTCGTTGCGGCCCACGATCACACGCTGAGAGGCTGGTTCGGTCGCGATGACATAGAGCGGCTCGCCGGCCGCGACTCCCAGGCCGCGCCGCTGGCCAACGGTGAAGTGATGCACGCCCGTGTGCTCGCCGAGCACCCGGCCCTCGGCATTGCGAATCTCGCCCTGCGTCTTCTCGGGAGCGATGCCGTGCTCGCGGAAGTAGGCATCGATGAAGGCGGCGTAATCACCGTTCGGAACGAAGCAAATCTCCTGGCTATCCCTCTTGGCGGCGACCGGCAGTCCCAACGCGCGCGCCAGCTCGCGCACTTGCGGCTTGGTATAGCGCCCGAGCGGAAAATCCGTTCGCGCCAATTGCTCCTGCTTCAGGCCGAAGAGAAAATACGTTTGATCCTTGGAATGGTCCCGTCCCCGGCTCATCTGATAGCGCCCGGTGGAGTCGTCAAAGCCGATGCGCGCATAGTGGCCCGTTGCAATGCGCGAGGCGCCGACACCGGACGCAAGAGCGAGAAACTGATCGAACTTGATGAAGTTGTTGCAGAGCGTGCAGGGAATCGGCGTGCGGCCGCTCAGATAGTCGTCGATAAACGGCTTCACCACTTGCTCTTCGAAGCCGGATTCGAAGTTGACCACGTAATAGGGAATGCCCAGATGCTGGGCGACGTGGCGCGCGTCGTATACGTCGTCGAGCGAGCAGCAGCGGCCTGTCGCGCCGCCTTCGGGTGCAAGCTCCGGCAATCGGCGCTGGTTCCAGAGCTGCATAGTTAAGCCGACAATGGGCTGGCCCTGGCGTTGCAGCAATCCCGCGACGACAGAGCTGTCCACTCCACCCGACATTGCTACTGCGATTGGGGCTGCCGCGTCCGGGGCCGCGGCGACAAGCGCTTCTGTGATGACTGGATCAGGCACTCGTATAGGTAGGCGAAAGCTTGCGTAATTGCGCGACCGAGCCGGCTACGGCTTCGATCAGCGCGTCCACTTGTTCTTCATTATTCGAAGCCCCAAGCGAAAATCGCAAGCTGGCGCGAGCTCGCTCCGGAGGCAGCCCCATGGCGAGAAGCACGTGCGATGGCTCGACGGCGCCGCTGGAGCAGGCCGAGCCGCTCGAAACAGCGAAGCCCTTGAGGTCGAGCGAAATTACCAGCGCCTCGCCTTCCAGTCCGTCAAAATAGACGTTAGTAGTGTTGGGAGTGCGCGGGACATTTGCACCGTTTACTCCGGTGTCCGGAACGCGCGCGAGGATTCCTGTTTCAAGGCGATCGCGGAGGGCTTCCAGGCGAGCGGGCTCGATCGGCAAGGTGGCGCGTGCGATGCCGGCTGCTTTCCCCATCGCCACGGCGCTCGGAACGTTCTCGGTGCCGGGGCGGCGTTCGCGCTCATGCTTACCGCCGAATTGGATGGGGCGCAGCTTGGTGCCGGTCTTCACATACAGCGCGCCGATGCCCTTGGGCGCATAAAACTTGTGGCCGCTGATGGAGTAGAGATCCACGCCCAGCGCCTCGACGTCGACGGGGATTTTGCCCGCCGCCTGGACTCCATCGGAATGCACGAGCGCGCCGGCCTGGTGGGCTAAATCGGCGATCTCGGCGATCGGCTGGAGGGTGCCCGTTTCATTATTAGCGTGCATGACGCTGACGAGCAGGGTCTCGGGCCGCATGGCCCGGCGGATGTCGTCAGGGTCAACGACGCCGTCGGGACCGGGCCGGACGTAGGTGACCGCTATGCCGGAGCGCTCCAGTTCGCGGGACGTATTTAGAACCGCCGGATGCTCAATGGAGGTGGTGATGACGTGTTTCTCGGACGCGGGGTGGGTGCGGACGGAGCCTAGGATCGCGAGGTTGTCAGCCTCGGTCCCGCCGCTCGTAAACACCAGTTCCTTGGCCTCGCAGCCGAGCAAAGTGGCCACCTCCCGGCGCGCGGCTTCAAGACGTTGTTTCGCTAGTTGACCGTCCTGGTGGATGCTGGAGGCGTTGCCGGGCACTTCAAGTAGAGCTGCAACCAGTACCTCTAGCACTGATTGAGATACGGGCGTGGTCGCATTGTGATCGAAGTAGTAACGCCGCACTTCATTTATCAGTTTAACAGTGATATCGGGGCGGAAAGATCGGACTAGCGGGCTTCCAAGTGTTTTAACCGGGCGTCGAGCACCTCTTCGATCCGGCGCAATTCCGAACGCCAAGTTTCCCGCATGTCGTCGAAGCGCCCGTCCATGTGGCCGCGAAGATCGTTGAGCCGGGAATTGTTGATCAGAATCCCGACCAGCACCGCCAGTGTGGGTGCACCCACTGCGAGCGCCGTTTGAATGGTGGCATCAGCCATTTGATTCGAGTTTAGCCGATTCCGCGAGGCAGCGGAGCGGGTTCCAAAGACAGGATGTGAAACCGCCGCTTATAATGGCACGTAGGAAACATCATGAGCACAAATTCGGCGCTTCGCGTCGGTATTCTGGCACTGACGGCGGCGCTGGGGGCCGCGGCAGTTGCATCGGCCCAGACTTTCCACGCCACGATCACCACCGAAGACGGCTCGCCTCTTCCTACCTCGCCGCAAATCATTCCTGCGTATTCGGAAAGACTGGTGCAGGAATGCGTGATTGTGAATATGTTCGGAAACGGGAGCGTGGAATACCTAGTGAATTGGCGATCGCGGCCGTATGATCCAGCGACAGCGGACGCGTGCACGGTTACGATCCGGCTGAAGGGTTATCGTGCTGGTGAATACACACTGCGCAATGATGCCACGATCGTACTCAAGCGGATCGGCCTGCATGAAGGCTCGACCGTCTCGGCGACCGCGCTCAATGCCCCTGAGCCGGCTCGGAAGGCCTACGGGAAGGGCGTGGTGGCAATGACGGACGAGAAATGGGCCGCGGCGCAAAAGAACTTCGAGAAAGCGGTCGAAATCGACCCGGATTACGCGGCGGCGTGGAGCGATCTGGGCGAGGTTCTGATGAAGCAATCCAAACCTGCCGACGCCCGCGCCGCGTGGGAAAAGGCGGTGAAGGCTGATGGCAAGTACATCAAACCGTATGTGCAGCTGGCCAGGCTCGATCTGGAGGAAAAGCGCCCGGAGGATGCGATCACCATCGGCGAAAAAGCCATTGCGATGAATCCTCTCGAATTTCCCGAACTGTATTTCTACTATGGGGCGGCCAACTACAATCTGAAACATCTTGATCTCGCAGAGAAGAACGCGCGCCGCGCCACGGAGCTCGACACCGCTCACGAGATTCCGCGCGCGGAAGTTCTTCTGGCAACGGTCCTGTTCGCCAAGGGCGACCGCTCCGGTGCTCTACAACATTTCAGAAAGTATCTGGAGATCGTGCCGAAAGCGGCGGACGCCGACCAAGTGAAGCGAGCGATAGCGGCGCTGGAAACCCCTGCAGCGGACGCGAAGTGACAGAGCGCTCGGCTAGCGCACAATGACAACCACCGCGGGTCGCCATAATAGCTCTCCGAGCTCCATTTGAGTGTGCGCACTTGGCCGATGGAGAGGCGGGCAGCATTGGCGGGTTGGAAGCGCGCGTTGTCGAGTGTGGGGCTCCAGCCGTTCCATGAAACTCGGGGACTGTTTTCAACTGATCGCGCGTTCTTTGCAAAAGGCCTCGGGTTTTGGGGCCGGGCTCCTTCGGTGCCGGGAAGACTGGCGGAGCGTAAGCGGCAATTACTGGGACGAGCAAAGCAGCGCAGAGGGCGAACGAAACGCGGGCCATCTGCATGAGACTAACCCGGTCGCCGAAATGCTGGAATGGACTTATGATCCGCAATGAGTTTGTGAAGCGACTAGTCCTCAATTCGATCGGTGACGATTTTGAGAACGTCGATCAGGTAATTTTAAATCATGTCGCAAGGATCGGCATCAAATGCGGATTGACGATTGAACGTTCGGAGGTTGTAAACACATTGGCGGGACTGATCGAGGACGGTCTGGCGAAGGCATACCTTTTGTCCGGGTCCGTCAAGGATCCGTTTTCCGGGGAACTCCAAGGTATGCCACCGATGGACGCCATCGAGGAGGATTTCAAAACGTACTTTTACATCACCAAGAAGGGAACAGATTTTTGCCGGGCCGATGACACGTGGTGGCCCTTTGACGAAGAAGAAAACTTGAGAGAAGATTGGCAGCTCACTCCCAGTCCCAGCTAATTGCTGGTATCGATTTTGAGCTCCTGCCCATTCGCCAGGTGGATTTTGGTCACCCACAGCGCCGGTGCGCCGTTCTTGGCGCGATAGCCGGTAATCGCTAGCTCGTCGCCGGCCTGCACCGAAGATTCGGTCCAGCCTTTCGGAACCAAATGGTTGGCGCTGGTCAGCTCCGCTTTCCAGTTCTGCACCTGGCCCTTGTCGTCCTTCACGTCGAGTTCGATCACACAGTGTGGATTGACGAAGTGGAAATCCGTCACCGTTCCCTTCAATGTGACTTCAGCCGACGTGTCGAAGGCTGCATATCCATGGTGCGCCACAGCCGAAGCAGTTATGAGAAGCAGGACGAAAATTGTCTTCATTGTGCTGGTCCATCGTCGATCCAACGATCCAGATCGCGCACATACAGGCGTCCATTCAAGGTGTACACAGGAACGGTTACAACCATGTAAGACTTGCCAACCAACGGCTTGCCGGTGGGGCCGGTCAGGGTCTTGGCTGTCGCGACCACCCAGACGTCAAAGTTCGCGCTGGGGTTCAGAGCCGCGGGCGCAAAGAAACCCGAGGGACTGATCTTGCCGACGAAATCAGTACTGCTACCGGGGGTGGAGTAAAACACCTCGAGCGACCAAGCTACGTCACTGGGATCGAGACGGCCAAGTTCCACGTCGTCGGCGGTGTGCAGTTTGCCGTCCGGGCCCCTTTGATATCCGATGGCTTCGAACTGCTCATAGCCTCGGGGGCGCGTCTGGTCGCCGAACGCGGCCATAGCCGAGTCCGGCGCTATTTTGATGTAGTCCACGCGATCATAAATTGCGAGAGCCGCTGGAAGCACGGAGCCACGGAGGCTGACGTTGCGCTTGCCGAGCGCTGCATCGGCGGCGACGTCCACTTCGGCGACGATCTCGCTTGGAGTGCTGGAAACCATGCGCCGCACGGTCACGCCGGGCCCGAAATCGAGATCGGCGAGCGTCACGTGGGCGGGGAGGCGATCGCCGATCAGGCGAATGCGATTGCCTTGCGAACCCGTCTTCAGCGACGGGCGATCCAACATGAGCAGCGTCGGATCCCAGGAGGGGCGGCGCAATTTCACGTCGAAGCCGAATTCCTGATATTGCCCCCAGAACCAGCGGCCCTCGGCGGTCGACTGATCCGGGGAGATCGATAAGACCTCGCGCGCTTCGCTCAGGATGTCATCAGGGGGCGCGCTCGTGGCCTGCGCGCCTTGAGAACGGCCGCGCCAGGCGTACCCTGCGAAGACCACGCCGCGGCCGGAACGGACGATGCTGGAGCCATCGGCGACCGATGTCAGACGCACGTTTGTCGTGAAGTCGCTATCCGCGGTTGCATCCACCTGCATCTCGCCGTAGTAGTTTCCGCGGCCGCGTAGCGAAGCGGTCACCAACCAGCGGCCCGTCAGTTCCGGCGTGCGAGTGCGGGCGCGCGTGCTCCACGCATCCCATTCCGGAGTGTGAAGCCGAGCCGCCTTGGCCAGAAATGCGATGGCCTCCTCGTCCGCTGGGAGCTTGAAGCGCGTGGCGTGCATCTCGTCGAGCTGCTTCCAATCCTCCACGGAGCGCCGCCATGATAGCGCGCGGGCGAAGGTGTGACACCTCGCACAAGCGTGCTGCACATGATCATTGGGAATGTTGGTTTCCTCGTGAATGCGACGCTCGGCATCGTACGTCACCGACTTCGCTTCCTCAGGAGCCAGGCCGTGATCGGCGCTGAGATACTTCACGATGGACCGCGCCTCGGCCGGAGTGAGCGAAACGCCATTCACCACGACCATTCGCTTCAGCGCTTCCTGCCAACCTTCCGGCGTAGTTCGCTCCCAGGAAATACGCTGCATGTTGCCCTGCTGATCGCTGGCATGGCAAGAACCGCATTTCGCGATCACTAAAGGATCGGTAACGGGAATACCTGGTTCACGGGCGCTGGACTGTGCAAAGACAATCCCTGCCGACACCAAGCAGCAGATGACCGGGAGAGCCGAGTGCACAATAGAAGTCTAACGCAGGAAGGGGCCCGGCCACCAACGCGCGCGTGCTGCGGTGCTCAGTCCACGCGACTCGGTGCTCGGCGTCGCGCAGGAGTCGGCGCGGCTCAGCAGGTCCCTTAGGCGCTCTGCGGGGCTGCGACGTGAGCGTCGAGCATTTTCTGCACGTCGGTCTTGCCGACCGCTCCCACCTTCTGCTCCACCACCTTGCCGCCTTTGAACAGCAGCAGCGTGGGAATGCCTCGCACGTTGTAGCGCATGCTGGTGGCGCCGTTCTCGTCCACGTTCAGCTTGCCGACCTTCACCCGGCCGGCATAAGCCTCGGCGATGGCGTCAATCGTTGGCGTCATCATGCGGCACGGCCCGCACCACTCGGCCCAAAAGTCCACCAGCACTGGGGCCTCTGAGTTCAGCACATCCTTATCCCAGCCCGCATCCGTGAATGTCAGTGTATTCGCACCAGCCATATTCTTTTGCTAACGCTCCCCTCAGTTGATGTAGTTACCGGTAAAAAGGATTCAACTCGCCACCAGCCGCCGGTACAAATCCACGTACTCGCCGGCCGAGGCGCTCCAGGAGAAGTCTTTCTCCATGCCCCGCCGCATCCTACGAACCCACGGGTCGGCGTAGGGAAACGGGTCCTCATACGCCTTCAAAGCGACGCGCACAGCCGCGAACAACGCGTCGCCGGAATAGTCTCGAAACTTGAATCCGGTACCATCATCAATGGTATCATCCAGGCCGCCTGTGGCGCGTACCACCGGGACGGTACCGTACTTGAGGCTGTAAATCTGATTCAGGCCGCACGGTTCATAGCGGCTGGGCATGAGGAAGATATCGGCGCCGGCTTCGATGCGGTGTGCCAAACCGGTGTCATAGCCGACCCTTAATCCCACCTTTTGCGGATAGGCCTGCCCGAGCGCGCGAAACATCGATTCATAAGGAAGATCGCCCGATCCCAGCACCACAAGATTTAGATCCTCCTGGAGCAGCCGCGATGCCGCGTCGGCTAGGATGTCGAACCCCTTTTGGGCGGCGAAGCGGGAAATAATCGCGAGCAGCGGCCGATCCGGATTGTCCTGCGCCAGGCCGTATTCCGCCAAAAGAGCCTGTTTGCAGGCGCGCTTTCCGGAAAGATCGCTGGCCGAGTAGTTCTGCGCGATATGGGTGTCGTGCTCGGGATTCCATTCGTCGTAATCCACACCGTTGACGATGCCGGTGATGGGGCCATGCTGGCGCAGGAATCCGTCCAAACCAAATCCGTATTCCGGTGTTTGAATCTCGCGCGCGTAGCCCTTGCTGACGGTGCTGACAGCGTGGCTCCACGCGATGCCGCCCTTGAGGAAATTGACACGGCCGAAAAACTCCAGTTGATCCGGATTCATCAAGCTTGGATCGAGCCCGATTTGCGGTAGAACCTCGGGCCCAAAGAGTCCCTGATAGCCCAGGTTGTGAATGGTCAGCAGCGTCTTCACACCGAGAAATGTCGGATCGCCTCGAAAATATTCCCGAATGTATACCGGGGCGAGCGCCGCTTGCCAGTCATGGAGGTGCAGGATATCGGGCCGGAACAGGTGACGCGCCACGCCAATGGCTGCCATCGAAAGGACAGCGAAACGCAGATGGTTATCCGGGAAATTCCCGGCCGCGGAGCCGTAGATTCCATCGCGATCATACAGCGCGGGGCACTGCACGAAGAAGTAAGTGACGCCGCGGTTCGTGGTCTGCTGGATATCCACCATGTAGCCCGGGCCGATGGGAATCCAAAGATTGCGGTAAGCCTCGCGCCTGGGGTACGGATACTGATTCTCGCGATAAGCGGGCAGCACCACGGCCACTTGTTCGCCGCGGTCGGTAAGCGCCGGGGGTAGCCCGCCTAGAACATCGGCCAAGCCGCCTGTTTTTGCAAAAGGTGTGGCCTCGGACGCCACCATCAAGATTTTCATGCTGGCAGGATCCTCATGCTTCGCTATGGGGGATGCTCTAACCTGATTTCAGTTTCTGATTTCCTTGTGAACCGCGTCCAGTACACCATTGATAAACGCCACCGAGTCTTCGCCCGAAAACTGCCGCGCCAGCTCCAGTGCTTCGTCAATCACCACCGCGGCGGGCGTCTCGCGGCGGCTCATCTCGTAGATGCCGAGGCGCAGGATATTGCGATCCACGACGGGCATCCGCTCCAGCTTCCAGTGCGCCGATTTCTCCGCGATGCGGTGGTCGATATCCGGGGCCATTTCCGACGCGCCGCGTGCCAGCTCTTCCATGAACAAATCGCGCCCGCGCTCGGCGAACTCGTCGCGGCCATCGCTCGGCGCGCCCTCGTCGGATTCCTCGGCGGCTTCACCTGGCGCAACCTCGGCGCGCAACGTGTCATAAAACGCGCGGATTGCTTCGTCCATGGGGCGCTTGGTCATGTCCCATTGATAGAGAACTTGCAGCGCGCGCTGCCGTGATCGGTGACGGGCCGCCATTCGCCTATTCTCGCAGGCGACGGATCAGGTTGGCCATTTCGATGGCGGTGATCGCGGCGTCGTATCCCTTGTTGCCGTCTTTTCCGCCCGCGCGATCACTGGCCTGCTCGATCGTGTTCGTAGTCAGCACGCCGAACGCCACCGGAATGCCGGTCTCCAGCTGCACGGCCGCCAAGCCGCTGGCCGCCTGCCCGGCCACGTAGTCGAAATGCGGCGTATCGCCGCGAATCACAGCGCCGAGCGTAACGATGGCGTCCGGCTTCTTAGCTGCCGCGACAGCCTTCGCCGCGAGGGGCAGCTCCCAGGAGCCGGGCACCATCACGATCGCGACGTCTTCCGCGGCCGCGCCTGCGCGTTTCAACGCGTCCAGCGCTCCCGCCAGCAGCTGGTCCGTGATGGAACTATTGAATCGGGCGCAGAGGACGGCAAACTTCAAACCGCCGGCATCCAGGCGTTCTTCGATCGGTTTTCCTTCAGTCACTTTGGTGGGTCGACGGAGACATATGGGATACTTGAATTTCAGGCCTCATTCTACCGCATGGATCCCGCTTTCATCCGGAACTTCAGTATCATCGCGCACATCGACCACGGCAAATCGACGTTAGCCGACCGCCTGCTCGAAGCCACCGGCGCGCTGCAGCAGCGCGAAATGATGGAACAAGTGCTGGACACCATGGATCTGGAGCGCGAGCGCGGCATCACCATCAAGGCCCACGCGGTGCGTTTAAATTATCGCGCTGACGACGGCCAAATGTATCAACTGAACCTGATCGACACGCCCGGCCACGTGGATTTCACCTACGAAGTCTCGCGCAGTCTGCAAGCCTGCGAAGGCGCTCTGCTGGTGGTGGATGCGTCGCAAGGGGTGGAAGCACAGACGCTGGCGAATACCTACCTGGCGCTGCATCATAATCTCGAAATTATACCGGTGATCAACAAAATCGATCTGCCGTCGGCGGAGCCCGAGAAAATTCGCGAGCAGATCGAGCAGGTGATCGGGCTTCCCGCGCAGGACGCGATCCTGGTCAGCGCCAAGCAGGGCGTCGGGATCCACGAAGTCTTGGAGGCGGTGGTGCACTTGGTGCCCGCGCCCAAAGGTTCGCCCGTTGCACCGCTCCGCGCGCTGGTCTTCGATTCGTGGTTCGATCCTTATCGCGGTGTCATCATCCTGGTTCGCGTTGTGGACGGCACGTTGCGGGTGGGCCAGAAGATCAAGCTGTGGGCTACGGGGGCGATTTCGGAAGTAGAAGGCCTCGGCTACCAATCGCCCAAGCCGGTCCCTTGCGACGAGCTTTCCGCTGGTGAAGCCGGCTTTCTTTTCGCGAACATCAAGACGATCTCCGACGCGCAAATCGGCGACACGGTCACGAGCATCGAAAACCCCGCGGCTGAGCCGCTTCCAGGCTTCCAGGAAATCAAGCCGATGGTCTTTGCCGGTTTGTATCCCGTGGAATCGCACGAGCACGGCCGCCTGCGCGAGGCGCTCGAAAAGCTGCGCCTCAACGATAGCGCGTTCAACTTTGAGCCGGAGAACTCCGTTGCGCTCGGGTTTGGTTTTCGCTGCGGTTTTCTTGGGCTTTTGCATCTGGAAATCATTCAGGAGCGGCTGGAGCGTGAATTCCAAATCGATTTGATCACGACGGCGCCGGGTGTGCGCTACAGGGTTACTGCGCTGAATGGGGAGCTCATTGAGGTCTATAATCCGTCCAGGTTCCCGGATCCCTCCGCGATTAAACAGATCGAAGAGCCGATTATTGACGCCACTGTCATCACGCGCGAGGAGTACGTTGGCGAGATCCTGAAGCTGCTGGAAGAAAAGCGCGGCTCGCAGAAGAAGTTCGAGTATATCGGCACCGGCCGCGTGCTGCTGCTCTACGAGCTGCCGTTGAATGAGATCGTGCTGGACTTTTACGATCGCCTGAAATCGTCCTCGCGCGGCTATGCATCGCTCGATTATCATTTCTCGGGCTACCGAATTTCGCCGATGGTGAAACTAGACGTGCTGGTGGCGGGCGAACCGGTGGACGCGCTGTCCATGATCGTCCATAAGGAGTTTGCTTATGAGCGCGGCAAGATCCTCATCGAGCGGTTGCGCAAATTGATCCCGCGACAGATGTTCGAGGTGGCGTTGCAAGCGGCGATCGGCAACAAAGTGATCGCGCGCGAGACCATCAAGGCGATGGGCAAAAATGTTTTGGCCAAGTGCTACGGCGGTGACATCTCGCGCAAGCGTAAGCTGCTCGAAAAGCAGAAGGAAGGCAAGAAGCGGATGAAACGCGTCGGCCGGGTGGAGATCCCGCAAGAGGCGTTCCTAGCCGTGTTGAAAGTCGGAGGAAGTGACGGCGAATAAGGTCATTGGCGCGTGCCTTCCGAAGGATCGCGCTTTTCCTTAGCCTCAAGCGTGAAGCGAATATTCCCGAGCGACATTGATGCCGAGAGGTCACCTTTCCGATGTAGACCGTACAGGATAATTCCCGTGAAAGCGACGATGACGATGATGATGGCAAAGACGAACATCTCGACTCCTCGGTCTGCAGTTTCTTGTAAGTCGAGTGTCGCATGAGCACAGTGAATCATGGTTCCGCTGCAGGCGTCAAACGATTGATAATGTGAGGAAAATTTGCCGGCACTCGGGTTATGCGGTTGCCTTTGCGTCGAGGGCAAGACAGACCCTTCGGCCAGCGGACAGATTCCAGAAGGCTAAAGCCAGCCTCCTCATCCAGGGTGGAACGCTCCCAGACATCGGAAAACCCGTCGAGATTGATTTAAGTCAAATCTTACTCTCCACCTGCCTCAATTAAGCACCCACGCCCGTCAGGTAGAAAGACAACGATGTGCATTTTTGCCGTGCCTTATATGGTAGTATGGCTATATGGCAAGCCGAAAGATGACCTTCACGCTGCCGGAGGATCTGGCTTCTAGCTTTACAAGGAGAGTCCCGGCTCGCGAGCGGTCGCGGTATGTCGCCGATGCCATCGCCAACAAGCTCGCCGAGCGGGAGAAAAGGCTTATTCGCGCTTGCGAAATCGCGAATCAAGATCCCGAGCTGAGAGACGTCGAGAAGGAATTCGACGCTCTGATGGATGAACTCCCGGAACCCTGGGAAGATGCCCCGGCGAGGTGAGATCTGGTGGGCGAGGCTTGATCCTACTGTAGGGTCGGAGATCAATAAGACGCGCCCGTGCGTCGTTATCAGCAGCAGCGTGGTGAATGAGCGCCGCCGAACTATCGTTGTAGTTCCACTTAGCAGCTCACCGCGCGCCGCCCCGCCGGTGACTGTGAAGGTGAGGTGTTCCGGCCGGCCAGCGGTCGCTATGATCGACCAGGTGCGCGCCGTGGCAAAGGAACGGCTGGTCCGCCGCATCGAAAACCTACCAGCCGAGCAACTTCTGTCCGTCGAAGATGCGCTTCGGGAAATCCTCGAACTAGATTGAAGAGGCGTACACTGCTAAGTAGGAAGGTTCGATGCCCTACCAACATCTCATCCGCTCTGCCGAGGGCCAACTCGGCATCATCACCCTCAACCGGCCCGAGCGCCGCAATGCTCTTTCGCTCGAACTGATGGGGGAGCTGATCTCCTGCCTCGGCGAGCTGTCGGCCGAGACGAACATCCACGCCATCATCCTGGCAGCTTCCGGCAAGGCCTTCAGTTCGGGTCACGACTTGAGCGAGATGGTGGGGCGAACGGTTGGCGATTATCGCCACCTCTTCGACGTTTGCACCGAACTCATGACGAAGATCCAATCCATCCCGCAGCCTGTGATTGCGCAGGTGCAAGGCGTCGCTACCGCCGCGGGATGCCAGCTGGTCGCCACCTGCGACCTCGCCATCGCGAGCGATCAGGCCACCTTCGCGACTCCCGGCGTGAAAATCGGACTGTTCTGCACTACACCCATGGTTGCGCTCTCGCGCGCAGTGGGCCGCAAGCGCGCCATGGAAATGTTGCTCACCGGCAAGCTTGTCGATGCCGCCACAGCCGCTGAGTGGGGGCTCGTGAATCGCGTGGTGCCCGCCGCCGAGCTCGAATCGGCGACCCGCGAACTGGCCTGCAAAATCGCCGCGGCCAGCAGCTTCACGGTCGCGCTTGGGAAGCAAGCCTACTACGCGCAGATCGATCTGGATCAGCCCAAGGCGTACGCTTACGCCAAGGAAGTGATGACTCTGAACTCGCTGGCGCACGATGCCCAGGAGGGTATCTCGGCGTTTCTGGAAAAACGCGTCGCGTGCTGGAGCGGGAAGTAAGGACCGCTACTTCAGCTTATAGATGATCGTGAACTGCGTTCGGTCCACTTCGCGGTAACCCGCCAGCCATTCGCGCAAGTCCGAGAAGTTCGCGATCGCGAGCGCAGGATTCAGCGGCCCGAGGCCATCCACGATCCATGTCGGATCGCTTGCGATTAACTCGCGCCGGTTGCGGGCGGCCCACTCGGGTGCGAAGGCTTCCGAACTGTAAAGGTGCCGGTCGGCCAGCACCCCAGTTAACGGTTGAGAATCCAGGAACCTACTGCCAGCGGGCATCCGGGTGTAAGCGAAAATATCGGGACGATAGCCCCACATGAGCAGAGTACCCGCGTGAGGGATTCGATCGGACGCGGCTTTGCTGTCTTGATTGAGCGCGAGGTCGCTCCACTTGCTCTCACGCCCGTGCGCCAGATCGTTGGCGAGCATCGCGTATCTGGGACCAAACCGAACCAGCGGGATCAACAACAGCGCTAGCATGACCCAGCGGCATCTGCCCAACAAAGTATAGCCGCGAGCAGCCAGCAATACCATTACGGGCAAAAGTTGGAAGTAATATCGCGGGAAGAATCGCCACCCTACGGCGACCGCCGCCAAAGACAGCAGCAGCCAAGCCGTCATTTTCCAGCGCCAGCGAGATTCCCGCCAAAGTGCGACTGCCGCGCCTACCACCAGGGCGGTTTGAAAACCCGCCCAGTTCGCCGTCCTGACGATTCCCATGGCGAACCCGAAGGTCTGTTCAGAGTACATTGCGCCCCAGCGCCATACTTGATCCACGTAAGGGCGGCCAAACCAAATCAGCGCCACAATGTTGGGCGCCGCGAAGCCCGCCAGCATCCATCCCGCGCCACGCCATGCGAAGAACAAGCAGGCCGCCAGGACGAAAAATGCTTTGGCGTTCACCAGCAGCGCAATTCCCGCTACCAACCCGCTCAAGAACGCGCGCCCGCGCCAAGCCAGATAAACCGCTGCGACTTGCGGCAGCACCATCAATAGGTCCGGCGCCAGCGCCATCACTGCTGCCGGAATGCCGAACGTGAGGAAGAATCCGAGCAGTAAGGCCGCCGCCAAGCCCTCGCGCGGTCCCCACAGATCGCGCGCGAATCGCCACAACATCCAACAGCAGGCGAAAACGAACGCCGCGCCCGCAATCCGAAGCGTGACTCCAATGCGCGCGTCCCAGAGCAAAAATACCAGCGCGGATAAAGGTGGCTTGTCAAACCAAACGTCGCGATAGAGCATCTTGCCACTCAGAATCTGGATGGCTGCCGCCGTTGGATAGGCCTCCTCCACCCACACGATCCCGCTGTGGCAGAGGCGTGCGATGGCGATCCCGGCGAACAGAAGCGCGAGGACAACTCGGTCCGAGACGTTTGCGCCGCGAATCACCTATTGAATATAACTGGTGACTGGTGGCTGGTGACTTGTGGCTGGAATCAACGTCGGCGGATGCCGGTAAGCGCCTCGATCAATACTTGCGCGAGCGCCTTCCGCAATACAGCCGATCGCGATTGCAGGATTGGATCGAACAGGGACGCGTGCTGGTCCATGATTTACGGGAAAAACAGGGCTCGCCCGAAAAACGTTCCTACCTGCTGAAGGGCGCCGAGCGCATTCACGTTCAGCCCGGTGAACTTGCGCCGCTCAATGCCACGCCCGAAGACCTGCCGCTCGACGTTCTGTACGAAGACGCCGACGTCATCGCGATCGACAAACCCGCGGGCATGGTGGTTCACACGGGCGCCGGCCGGCACTCGGGGACTTTGGTGAACGCCGTACTTCACCGCTTCGGAAAGCTCTCCACGGTCGCCGGCGATCTGCGGCCCGGCATCGTGCATCGATTGGACCGTTTCACCAGTGGCGTGATCCTGATCGCACGCAACGACGCCGCGCATCGCAACCTGGCCGAACAGTTCGCATCGCGGCAAGTGGAAAAGATCTACATCACTCTGGTACACGGACGCTTGAAGACCGATCAGGGCCGCATCACCACGCCCATTGCTCGCGATCCGGTGCGCCGCGTCCGCATGACCGCGCGGCTCGCTCACGGCCGCCAAGCCATCACGTCGTATCAGGTCCTAAAACGGTTTGAGGGATTCACGTTGCTGGAGGTGAAAATCGGCACCGGGCGTACACACCAGATCCGCGTGCATCTGGCGAGCATCGGGCACCCTGTTGCCGGTGACAAGTTGTACGGCGCTCCAGCGAGTCCACTCGGGCGCTATTTCCTGCACGCCCGGCAGATCGGCTTCACCAGCCCGAGCACCGGCGAAAGAATCACGGTCGCGGCGCGATTGCCCTCGGATCTCGAGAATTATCTCGGGACCCTCACTCAGTTCGAGTAGCGCGCGGTCACTTCTCGGTGCAGGCAGCACCAACCCACTTAGAGGTGAATGTGGTATTCGAATTCATCGTGTGTTCGCCGTTCGTAATGGCCATTTCCATGGTGCCCTTGATACTCTCGGAACTGACCGCCTCTATTTTTACTGTTCCCGAAGCCTTCATTCCTTGGCTGCTGCAATCGATGCGGATGTCCTGTTTATTGCCCGAAGACGTAATCACGGTGTGTGTACATGATTTGGTTTTTTCGTCCCCGAGGTCGAAGGGCTTGTCGAGCTGATCTTTGGTCAAACAGCTCTTGTAGACCGTGGGCTTCCCGTTTCTCTCTTGCATGGCCGCTTGCACTTTGGCGATCTGTTCCGGCGTTAACCGCTTGGCCAGTTCATCGGGAATGGGCAACTGTCCGCTGGACTGCGGTGTCATGGTGGTCTGCCACTGGCCGGTCTTGACATCCAGTGGCCGATAATCCGCGGCCCGAATAGCCGGGCACACGGTGGAACCAAACAGCAAAACGAATCCGATTGAAAATCTCTTGTTCATTTTAATCCTCTGTTTTCACCCTATCGTCCATTCTCGCCGAGAACTGGAGGGTCAGCGAAGTCCGGGGTACCGGCGCGGTACCAAGCGGGGGCGAGCGAAATCCCAACCAGGCGGCGTTTCGGTTGATAACATCAAGACTTGATCCATGCCGGAACCCTTAGTCTCCATCGTCATTCCAGCATACAATCCGGCGGCGTTCCTGCTGAAGGCGATTGCGTCGGCTTCGGCCCAGATCCACCCTCACACGGAAATAATACTCGTCAACGACGGTTCCGACCGGCCCGAAAGCGCCGCGCTTCTCGATCGGGCCTCACATCTCGTCACCACCTACATCGAACAGCCAAACCGTGGCCTTGGCGCAGCTCGCAATACGGGGTTTCGCGCCGCTAACGGCGAGTATGTTGTACCGCTCGATGCCGACGACCTGCTCGATCGCACTTACATCGCGGAGTGTCTAGCCGGTTTTGGCGACTCTGATGCGGCCTTCGCGTATACCGATTTTCAGGTGTTTGGTACGCAGAACTTTCGGGAGAGGCCGGGCGAGTACAACCTGTATCGATTGCTCGATCGCAATTATCTCACCTATGCAGCGCTGATTCGGAAGCGCGATTGGGAATTGGCGGGCGGCTACGATGAATCGCTAAAATGTTTCGGATACGAAGACTGGGAGTTCTGGCTTCGGCTGGGCGCGCGTGGCCGTTTCGGGCGGTACATACCGAAACCGCTGTTCCGTTACCGGAAGCACGGAACGTCGCTCTACGATTTTGCGCTCGCTCGCCACCAACAATTCGTCGCTTACATTCAAGGCCTACATCCCGAACTGTACGAATACGAAAATCGCGCACGCATCAAAGCTCGTTGGTCTCCCGCTGTTTCGATCATTGCCATCAAGCCACCGGCGAATCAGACCATCGAAGATATTCAAGTGATCGCGCCGGGTGAATTGCCGTTGGCGCCGGCGGTTCTCAACGCGGTCGATGGGCCCTTGGATCCTCAGGCCGCCGAACTGGCCGCGCTCGCCGCTTGGAGCGGACATGGAAACCAGCCCGCAATCAATTCAGCAGCCCCGGCGGGCAGCAGCTTGCACCGCAATTTGCTGAATGCGGAGTTGCTTTCGCTGCGATCCTGGACGCATCACCCCGCACGCTCACTTGCTCGATTGATTCCCCTGCGCGTCAAAGAACGCATCAACAAATTCGCCGGGCGTCCGGTCTTCGATCTCTCTTTCTACTTGCAGTTCCAACCCAACTCCGTGCTGCTCGGCGATGCCGTCGTCGAACCCTTGGTCTACTATCCGAAGCCTGCTCACGGCCGGAAGCGCGTTGCGTTGGTGACGATGCATTTGGGTCCCGGCGGCGCCGAAGCTGTGCTCTACGACATTGCGTCGACATTATGTTCCAGCCGATTCGAAACGTTGCTTTTCGCCACGCAATCCCGCGATGATCGTTGGCTCACAAAATGGCGCGAACGGGTCGGCTACGTTTATGATTTGGCGCGGGTGGTCAGTCCGGATCGAATGACGGCCGCTCTTTGCTCGGCGATTGTCAACTGGCGCTGCGATTACCTGCTGCTCCAGAACAGTCTTTATGGGTTTGCCGCGCTTCCGCATATCAAGAAGCTGCTGCCGTCGATACAGATCATCGAACTGAATCACTATATCGATGAAGGCTGGGATCAGATCGCGTCCACCGCCGAAGTGGCATCGTACATCGACGTCCGGGTCGCTCTGGCCGAATCGGTTCGCGATCGTCTGGTTGCGATGGGAACGCCGCCATCGAAAATACTGCTGGTGCGCAACGGCGTGGATCTCGAACGATTCCAATCGAAGCCGGTCGATGCGGATAGGCCGGTCAAGCAAATCCTCTTCGCTGCGCGGCTCACCCCCCGCAAGAGGCCCCTGCTTTTGGCTGACATCGCGCGCGAGCTTTCCGCTCTACGGCCGCAACGCGATTTTCGATTCGTCGTCGCGGGCGATGGCCCTGAAGAGGGCCCGTTCCGTCGCCGTGTACGGAAACTCGGCCTCGATGCTATGTTCGATTTCCGCGGGCAGGTTGACGATCTCGCACCCCTTTTCGCCGCATCCGATTTGCTGCTTCTTCCATCTCGCAGCGAAGGCGTTCCGCTGGTTGTGCTGGAAGCCCTGGCCAGTGGGCGGCCGGTGGTGGCTTCCCACGTCGGCTCCATCGCCGAAGTTCTGGATTCCAGTTGCGGAATCCTGGTCGAAACACCTGACGCCGCCGAATTTGCGCGAGCCATCCATTCTCTGCTCCATCAGCCTGAGCTACGCGAAAAGATGGGCATCGCCGGCCGGCGGAAGATGGAAGCGAACCACGACATCCGAAAAACGCTTGAAACATTGCGAGAGGTTTTTGATCAGGGCTCGACGCTCGATCAGGGCTCTTCGGTCTCGGTCTCTTCCACCAGCCGGTCCACTGCGATGGAATAGAGCGCCATCTTGCCGTCGCGATCGCTTTGAAAAATTACCCGCTGGCTGTTGGGAGAGAAGAACGCAGTCACTTGGCCGGGATCGCTGGCGCGGTGCTGGCACAAAGTGAGTTCTCGTTTTACCGATCGAACCAGGAGCAGCATGTAGGGCGAAGCCTTGCTGCCGCTTGCGCCTACCAAGACGCTGTTATCGGTGTTGCGATTGAAAACGGCGAACTGGCTGGTGGCCGACACAAACTGGTCCTCGTTTGTGTCGGGAGTGAACTCGCGAATATTGTTCAGGTGCTTTCGATCGACTGGAACGTTCAAATAGTCGACGGCTCTTCCATCGGCCGACCACAGGGCCATCCCGAGCCCACCCGGCGCTATTTTCAACTTGCGATTTTGTGCGCCGTCGTAGTTGACGACCCACAGGCTATCGCTCGTTCGATACAGCAGGCCCGCGCGCTTCGGACGCGGCTGGGGATCGGAAATCGGATCCGCGGATTCGACTAATGTTGCGGCCGCACCGCTACGCATGGTGATCAGGCGCAGGCGGCTCATCCCCGGCTTTTGCTCTACCAGTGCCGAGACCAACCCGTCTTCAGAAAGGCTGAATCCCGTTCCGAAGTCGAAGCCTTCTTGCAAGCGGTAGACTTCGCGCGTGTGCTCCCCATTGAAGCGACCCAGGTACAACGAACGCCCAGCCAGGTAGGCCAACTCGCGCTCATCGGGCGCGAGCGTCAATGAACTGGTAACCAATTCCTGCACCGTCGTGAGCGCGCGGGACTGCCCGGTTTTCAGATCCAACCGATAGGCTTGGATAGCTCCAGAGCGATTGTTCGAGTAAATCAAGAAGTCGCTCTTGCGCGAAATAGCTCGCGAATAGCAGGCGGGCAACCAGCTTTGAAATGCCGGATCCGTCAGCCGAAAGACGATGCTTTCGGTGGCTTCATCGACGTAACGCTTGATCTCCGACGGAAAGGCCGGGCTCTTATCGGCTGCCAGACAGACGCTCGCGCCGGAGAGGGAGGCAACGAAAGTGCGGCGCGTTAGGGTCAAGATAACCAGTAAGGATAAAGCTACCGAAACCGGCAAGGAGTGGCCGGGTCCCGTCGTGCTTTTAGCTTACCCGATGATTGACTGCAATGATTGACTGCAACAGCAGTCCAGGGCGAGGCGCACGCTAGACTGAGGGGATGTTTTCCTGGCTGTTTTCCGATCCGTTACCCGTCGGCCAAGAGGCGCCCGATTTCACGCTGCGCGATCAGGATGGCAATTCGGTAACGCTCACGGCGCTACGCGGCAAGAATGTCGTGCTGGTGTTCTATCCAGCCGATGAAACTACGCTCTGTACCAAGCAGCTTTGCGAATTTCGAGACAGCTGGGCGCTGGCGCAAACCAAAGACGCCGTGGTGCTTGCGATCAATCCGGCCGGCGAGCGAAAGCACGCGCAGTTTCGCGCGAACCACCGTTTTCCTTTCCCGCTGCTGGCCGACCGTGGGCAACAAGTGGGCGCGGACTATCGCACTAAAGGGCTCATCGTGAAGCGTACGGTGTATTTAATCGGCCGGTCGGGAAAAATTCGCTATGCGAAGCGCGGAAAGCCGGTCCCGGAAGAAGTGCTCGCAGCCGCGGAGTAAAGCCGACGAGGCGTTGGCCGCGCCGCGGCGCCACGCCTATTGACCATTTAGCTGGCTTGGGAGGCCGATGACTTTCCGGCGGCAGCCAGCGCTTCCAGAGCGGCGGTTTCATTCGGATAGATCTGGATTACTTGCGCCAGCCGTGTCAGTTCCAGCACCTCGCGGACGCGGCGGTTCGCATTGGCCAGAGCGAATTGGCCCAGTGGACTTTTCTTCACGCTGGTGTAGATGCCGATCAGAAACCCGATGCCTGTGGAATCGACATAGTCGACGTTTCCGAAATCCACCAGAATCTTGACATAGCCGGAATTCTTGAGCTCCTCAGCCTTGGTGTGCAAGTACAGCGAATCCTGGCCGGTTGCGAAACGCCCCTCCAGACGAAGCACACAGATGTCGCCACGATACTCGAATTCAACCAGCATCTGAAGTACGATTATACGCTGCCTGGAACCGACGCTAAACTCCGGCCTGCTTTTCGGCCATGGGACCTATCACCGGCAACGCGATCCTGTCGCCGTTGTAGGTTTTGAACATCATATAGAGCCAGACTATCAATCCGCCGAGACTGACGATCAAATAGAGCACCCCAGAGATAAGGGCTCCAAGAATCGGGATGTAGTGAAAGGCGGCGGACACGATGCCAACCACGATCCAAAGGACAATCCAGGCGACGTTCAAGAAGATGGACTGGAAGGCGTGGAACCGGACGTTGCGATTCTGATTGTAGGGCGCCAAGACCAGGAACAGTATCCCAGTGATGAAGCCAAACAAATAGCACAGCGCGCCGGCCATGTTGTCGGTCATTCCCGCGCTGGTTGCGACGCTGGGTCCCGGCGCTGGCAGAGGATTGATGGGTGGAGGCATCGCGCCCGGCGTTGGACCGCCGCCCGGCTCAGGCGCGGGTGCGCCACACTTCTGACAGAATCGCCCGCTTACATCCGCACCGCAATTTGCGCAAAAGGCCATTCATTCACCTCGTCAGACTCACTGTATCGGAAGTCCGGTAGCTTGGCAAGACGTTACGAGTTTTTACCGGGCTTTACAGCTAGGAGCTTAACCCTACCTGGAATGTCTCGTCCTTACCAGTAGGAGTAACAAACCATGAGTCCCTTTAGAAATAGATTTGCCGCCTGGACGGCCGTTGCAGTCCTTGGAGCCGCCAGCTTATTTGCGGCCGAGACTGCACCCGCAGGCGGTCACCGGCATGGCCGAATGGGCGCATTTCTATCCAGCTATCTGAATTTGACGCCGTCGCAGCAAACGCAAGCGAAGGCGACCTTTCAAGAGGCGCGGCAGTCCGGGCAGCCCATCCGGACGCAGTTGAAGCAAACGCGGCAGGCGCTGCGGACTGCGGTTCAGGCCAATAACACGTCGCAGATCCAGCAGCTAGCGGCGAGTGAAGGAAACCAGATGGGTCAGCTCGCGGCTATCCGAGGCACGGCGATGGCCAAGGTCTATCAGATCTTGACCCCGGACCAGCAGCAGAAACTGGCGGCATTACAGCAGGCGCGCCAGTCCGCTCACCAAGCGCCCGCAGCGGGTTCGCAGTCGCCGTCGGCTGGCTCTGAGAATTAGCTCGCGTGATCGCATGAGCAGCGAACGGGGCCGGTTGGAAGGTTTCGCCCGTCCCGGCGCTTCAGCGCGAGAATAGTGGAGGCTACGGTTTGGCGAGAATAATTGCAGCGGAGGGGCGACGAAGCTGAGAAATCGCAGGGAAACTGTTCTGGCATTCGGGACCGTCTCACGGAAACCAGCCCGACGCCATGAACCCGCGCCTATAATCCTCCCGGATGATTGCCTTTCGAGAGAACGGGCTGTATGGTGTGGGTGGATCAGGATTTGAAGGAAATGGTCTAAGTCATGAACGAACAAAACAAGAACGACCGGGCCGCATGGCTCAAAGGGCCGCCCGCGGAGTGCTCGGTTTCCGAAACCCGATCGCCCTGGCGGCTCGTGCTACTGGGTGCGCCAGGCGTGGGCAAAGGCACCCAAGCGGATCTCCTGCATGAACGCCTCGGGGCCTGCCATCTCTCGACCGGCGACGTCTTCCGCGCTGCGGGGAGCAGGGACGCTTGTGAGCAAACACCGGCGATGAGAACCGCCATTGAATACATGTGTCGAGGTGCGCTGATCCCGGATACGACCGTGTGGGAAATGGTCCGCGAACGGAGCGCTTGCATCCGTTGCGGCGGCGGCTTCATCCTGGACGGTTTCCCGCGCACAGTGTCGCAAGCCGAGGCGCTAAGAGGGTACATGGAAGGCGAAAGCCTCTTGCTCAGCGCCGTGGTGAACTACGAATTACCTCTGGCTGAAATAGTCACGCGCCTGAGCGGCCGCCGCACCTGCGAAGAGTGCAAATCGGTTTTCCATATGACTATGCAACCTCCTCGCGAGCAGGGGGTGTGCGATCACTGTGGAGGCCGCTTGTTTCAGCGCGAAGATGACCGGCCGGAATCGATCAGCGTCCGGTTGGAAGCTTACGAACGCAGCACCGCGCCCCTGATCCAGTTCTACAGCGAGCTTGGCCTGCTGGTGCCGGTCGCGGCTACCGGTTCGCCGGATGAAATCTGCGGGAACACCATGACCGCGCTGGAGGCCCTGGCTTCGCCGGGGTGACGGATCGAACTTGGCGGGTAGGATAACCGTGCCCGTCCAGGGTGCCTAGAGGCGGTCTAGGGCTTTGCGTGCGATTCCCATTACGGCGTCCGAGACTTGGGCTGGTCCGCCAAAACCGAGCACGGAGACCATGAGGTAGTCGTGGTCGCCGCGGAGGACGTGGAGCTGGGTGCCTGCGCTGGGAATGTCCACGAAGAATGCCCGCGCGCCGAACCCCGTTGCATCGCGAACCACGCCTTCAGGCAGCAGCTTCTTCAGGTCGGCGATTTCCGCGTCAGCATCCAGTTTGTCGCTCGAATGAATCAGCGCAATGGTGACCTCGCCATCGCCGCCCTCGTAATCGCAGGTGGACTGAGCGTCGCCCCGATGCTCCACGCCACCCGATACAGGACGTCCCAGCGCCGCCTCGATGTCGGCTTTCGTAACGGCAGTGCAGGCGGAGTGGGTCTTGAGCGCCGAGGCCGGCGGAGGCACCGCGTTGGGCGTATGGCTGGTGGCTGCTAACAGGAACGCCAATGGCGCCAGGATTTGCATACCTCATTGACAGGCTTGAGGGCGCTCCCGGCAAGACTAACGTTGGTACCCTATCGGACTAGCCCGTGGCCCTGGAAACCGCCTCCAGGGGGATGGAGTCGGAAGGTGTGCCAGAATCACTGCATGCACAATGAGTCGAACTTTCGTGTATTTAACCCACCTGAACTGCCCAAGCCGGTGGGGTATTCCCATCTGGCGGAAATTACGAGCGGGCGGATGATCTATATCGCCGGGCAGGTCGCTATGGATGCTGGCGGGAATCTTGTTGGCGGCGGCGACTATCGCGCCCAGCTTCGGCAGGTCTTCGCAAACCTGAACACTGCGCTCGAAGCCGCGGGCGTGAGCTTCAAGGATGTCGTGAAGCTCAACTATTACATCGTGGACACCGTGCAACGTTCCGATTTTTTCGCCTACCGGGAGGTTCGGGACCAGTACGTTGATACCGCGAACCCGCCCGTGGCCACGGTGGTAATCGTTCGCGGCCTGTTTCTTCCCGAGTTTTTGGTCGAGATCGAGGCCGTCGCGGTCGCATAGGCACGGAAATAGCTCCATTGACGATTCTGCTGATTGTTTTTGCGACCGCGGTGGCGCTCATTGCGGCGGGAGCGATTTATCAAGCGGCGGGACTAACAGCTGATCGGAGACGCTATCCTGCGCCGGGACGGATGATCGACATCGGGGGGCAGAGGAAGGATCAGAACATCGCGGGAAGTTGGCGATGGACTGGCATGTACGGGTTGGCCGTTGGTGGTGGAGCGGAGAATACCGCGTGATCCGGGAGATCGAGGTCTAGCGGTATGCCTTGGACGAGCCTACAGGCCGCACTGTTGTCGAAGGAGGTCAACTACTTTGAGCGCGTCGCCATAGTACTGACCGAGGGTTTGGAGGCTCAGGCCAACCGATTCGCCGTGCGCGATCTTGTGTCGGTTCCCTACGATACTCTTCACCGATTCGGCGAGCTGACCACTTGTGTCTTTTTCGAGCCGCTGCTTCCATTCCTGACTGAAGCCTCCGGTTAGGTCAAGTATCGAGCCCATCTTGGGATTCAGGAATTGCCGAAGGCGACTTTCCACAAAATCAAATACCAACACATCGGCTCGTTTCCGCGCGTACTCAGTGTAAGTGATACGAACTGAGTTCTCCAAGAACCCGCTGACCAGCACGCACAGGTATCGCGACCAATGGGACTGCAACTCTGGATCGGGAAGCTTCCTGGCCTTTTGAAAGAGGTCGTCTAACCGTTGTCGTTGCCGGGTGATCTCGACCAAGCTCATAGCACAGACGCAAACGCAGCCGTGGCGAGTTCTATCCGAGTCCGCACGCGCTCCCCGCTCGCGGTGCCCCTACCGCGAGCATCCAGAAAACTCTGGTTGCTCAGCAACTTTTCATAGGCCTCCCTGAACGCCTGGATGTTCATCACCGGGCCACTCGCTAGGAGCCTGTCCGAGAAATGCTTTTCGAGGCCGCATGTAGTTGTCCCAGAACATTTCGACCACAAGAGGTTGCG
>Ga0209415_10001113_pt1 | contig 51042 bp, 44 predicted proteins | sample PeaSoiSIISIP2007_FD_187696 | JGI IMG/M metagenome (GOLD analysis project Ga0209415, IMG submission 187696) | Peat soil microbial communities from Weissenstadt, Germany - SII-SIP-2007 (SPAdes) (version 2) | ecosystem: Environmental > Terrestrial > Soil > Wetlands > Peat | place: Germany... | reverse complement strand
TGCTCCGGGATCCCGCGCAGCTCGAAAATCCCGGCCTGCTTGGCCTCCACCAGGAACAGCACCTTCTCGCCCATGCGCGCTGTCACCGTGACGCGAACCACCACCTCGACGACGCCCTCCACGACGCTGTCGTGGTTGACGTCGAGTTGCACCTCAATTTGCGGCGATCCTTGCTCGAGAAAGATCTGCGGCGCATGGGGCATCTCCAGCGAGGCATCCTTCAGATAGACGCGCTGCAACTGAAAGACCGGCGACTGCGTGGCGGTCGGATTGGGGTTGGCGCTGTTCGTTTCGCTCGTCATGAATTGCCTCGGTGCAGTGATGGTTCCCGACGCAGGGCGCGGGACAGATCGGAAAAATCCGCTTCGGCGGTGCCTCGGCCCGGCCGCGACCTAGTTCGCCAGCAGCGCGGCCAGGGAGCCATCGCGATCGAGCGCCGCCAGATCCTCGTAGCCGCCAACATGGCGCTCGTCGATAAAGATCTGCGGCACCGTGCGTCGCCCCGTCGCCCGCACCATTTCGGCACGCAGTTGCGGATCCCGGTCCACTCGCAAGGTCTCGATGTGCTTGACTCCGCGTGCCGCGAGCAAGGCTTCCGCCCGCCGGCAAAACGCGCAATACCCGCTGCTGTACATGCGAACCCGTGCGCTCATGCTCTTCGTTGCTAGCGCGCTAACGGCAGGCCGGCCGCGCGCCAAGCATTGAGCCCGCCGGCAAGAATATAGACCTCGCTGATGCCCGCCGACCGCAGCTTGACCGCGGCCAGCGACGCGCGGCGCCCGAATTCGCACACCACGATTACCGGCCGGTCCTTGCGCAGTTCCGCAGCCCGCTGCGCGACCTCGGGCAGCGGCAGGTTCTTCGCGTTCGGGAGCGAGCCGGCACCGAATTCGGCAGCCGCCCGCACGTCCACGATCTGCACGTCGCGCGAATTCATCAATTGCGTTGCCGCCAGGGTGCCAAGGCTCGGGCCGCCCGCGCGCGCGCGCAGCAGCGGCCAGACCAGCAGGCCGCCGCTTACCAGGGCTATGGCGATCAGTGCGATATTCTCGACTACGAATTTCATGTTGCTCGTCTGTGCGCGGCGTGGTGCCGCAATACCGGCCGCGCATCGATGCCCGCCGGCGCGCCTCTGCGCTTGGCCGGCGGAGGTGCAGGGAAGAGGATTATAGAATGGCGGGGATTAACCTTCGCGCGGGTCGGGCCACGGGCATCCCACCGGGTCGCCGCGCGGTCGGGAAGTGACGATGAGCATCCAAAAACTCGTGCTGTTGCGCCATGGAGAAAGCCTATGGAACCGGGAAAACCGGTTCACCGGCTGGACCGACGTCGATTTGACGGAGACCGGTTGCGCCGAGGCGCGTGCCGCCGGTGAACTGCTGCTGCGCTCGGGCTACACCTTTGACCTGGCCTACACCTCGGTGCTGCGCCGGGCGATCCGCACCCTGTGGCTGGCGCTCGATGCGCTCGACCAGATGTGGATTCCCGTGGTCCATAGCTGGCGCCTGAACGAGCGCCATTACGGGGCCCTGCAGGGGCTCGACAAGGCGCAGACCGCGGCCCGCTTCGGCGAGCAGCAGGTGCTGTTGTGGCGCCGCGCCTTCGCGATCGCTCCCGACCCGCTGCAACAGGACGATCCGCGATGGCCCGGCAACGACCCGCGCTACCACAACCTCAAGCCCGAACAGATTCCCCTGACGGAATGCCTAAAAGACACGGTGGTGCGCGTGATTCCGTTCTGGAGCGACTCGATCGCCCCGGCGCTGCGGCGCGGGCGCCGCGTCATCGTGGTTGCGCACGGCAACTCGCTGCGCGCCCTGATCAAGCACCTGGACGGCATCTCCGATGAGCAGATCGTGGAGTTGAACATTCCCACGGGCCGGCCCCTGGTGTACGAGCTCGACGAGGCCTTGCGGCCGCTGCGCCACTACTACCTGGGCGACCCGGAAGAAATCGCCCGCGCCACGGCGGCGGTGGCCGCGCAAGGGCGGGCAGCGGCTCGTTGAAGCCACGCCTGGCGCCGGTTCCCGGCGGCGCGTGCACCCCTGCGGTGGCGCTGCGCGGGGCCATCGCCGGTGCGGTCTTGGCAGCGGTACTGGGCAACGCGGCCGCCCTGGCCCAGGAGTCCGACGCGGCTGGCGTGCGCAACCCGGCGTCCAAGCCCTCGCGCAGCGAGAGCAAGCCGGCGGCGGGGACCCGGCGACCGGATCCGGGTGCGAGCAAGAGCGCCAGCGCGGCAGCGGCCTCGCCGCGGCGCCAGCGCGAGCTGCAGGCCGAGCAGCGCGAGCTAAAGGCCAAGCTCGCCCAGCTCAAGAAGTCCCTGGCCTCGGCCGAGGCGGCGCACTCCGAAGCCGCCGATGCGCTGGCCGTGTCGGAATCGGCGATCTCGGCGGCAAACCGCCATCTGCAGCAGTTGGCCGCCGCGCGACGCCAGGTCGAGCAACGCATCGCAGAGTTGCAGGCGCGTCAGCGCGACGCCGCGGCGGCGCAAAGCACGCACGCGTCACGCCTTGGTCTGGCCTTGCGCTCGCAGTTCGTGCTGCTGCGCCGACCGCAGCTCGAGGAGCTGGTCGATCCGGGACAGGCGCAGCGCGACCGGGACGACAGCGCGTACCTGGACGTGGTGGTGCGCGAACGCCTGCATCGCATCGGCGAGCTGCTCGATCGTCGCACCGAGCTCGCGGCGCTCGAGTCCGAATCGGTGCAGCGCAGCGCGGAGCTGGAGAAGATCGTTGCCGACGAGCGCACCAGCCGCGCCCAGCTGCTGCAGCAGGAGGCGTCGCGTCGGGCGACGCTCGCGCGACTGGCGCACGAGATTGCCAACCAGCGGCAGTCCGTGGCCAACCTCGAGCGCGACGATACTCGCTTGGCGACGTTGATAGACCAGATTGGCAAGGTCCTGGCGGACCAGGCGCGCCGCCATGCGGCTGCTCGCGCGAAGTCGCCGGCCGAGAGCCGGGCGGGCGCCGGGGACGAGAGAGTTCTTGCCAAGCGCGAACCGGACCGCTTTGAACCGCCGGCGAGCACGCGGTTTGCGCACTTGCGCGGTAAGCTCGTGCTGCCGGTGCAGGGACAGATCGGCTCCCGCTACGGTGCCGCGCGCCTGACCGAGGACGGCCAGCCGCAGGCCGGAGCGCCGCCCTGGAAGGGGTTGTTCATCCGCGCCGATGCCGGCAGCCCGGTGCATGCCGTGGCCGCCGGCAGGGTGGTCTTTGCCGACTGGCTGCGAGGGTTCGGCAACCTGATGATTGTCGACCACGGCGAGGGTTTCCTGTCGGTTTATGCTGACAATGAAACCCTGCTGCGCGGGGTGGGCGATGAGGTCGAAGCCGACGAGGTCATTGCCGCGGTCGGCAGCACCGGAGGCAACGCGCAATCGGGCCTATACTTCGAAATGAGGTTCCAAGGTCGCCCATTCGACCCACTTGCGTGGGCCGTGGCGCGGTAAGGTGGCGCTTGCAATTGCCCGGGTCGGGCAAGGCGGCGGGACGATGCGGTTGGAGGTTCGATGAGCGGGCGTTTGCGCAGTTGGGGATTGATCGGAATTGGTTTGATCGCCGGGGTGTCGATCAGCTACGGGGTGACGGCGTACGCGTTTCGCGATAACCGCTTTCCGATCCCGGTCGACGAAATTCGGGAATTCACCGACGTGTTCGGCGCCATCAAGGCCAACTACGTCGAGCCGGTCGAAGACAAGAAGCTCATGCAGGAGGCGATCTCCGGGATGCTGGCGGGTCTGGACCCGCATTCGGCGTTCCTCGATGGCGATGCCTATCGCGATCTGCAGATCGGCACGCAGGGCGAATTCGGCGGCCTGGGAATCGAGGTCGGGTCCGAAGACGGAGCCATCAAGGTTATCGCCCCGATCGACGATACGCCGGCGGCTCGCGCGGGGATACGCGCCGGCGACCTCATCATCAAGATCGACGACAAATTCACGCGCGGCATGAGCCTGGCCGATGCCATTAAGCTCATGCGTGGTAAGCCCCAGACCCCCATCGCGTTGACGCTCGCGCGCAAGGGGGAGGCGCTGCCTATCGAGGTGAAGATCATCCGTGACATCATCCGCGTGCAGTCGGTTAAGGCGCACTTGATCGAACCGGGCTACGGGTTCGTCCGCATCACCCAGTTCCAGGACCGCACGACCGAGGACCTGGTAAAGCAGATCACCGAGTTGTACAAGTCGGGACCGTTGAAGGGCCTGGTGCTGGACCTGCGCAACGACCCGGGTGGCGTGCTCAATGGCGCGGTAGGGGTTTCCGCGGTATTCCTGCCGCGCGACGCGACGGTCGTTTCCACCGAGGGGCGCACCGAGGACGCGCACCGGCGCTTTGTGGCGGCGCCGTCGGACTACTTGCGCGGCGGCAGCGATGACCCGCTCGCGCACTTGCCGTCCGAGGTCAAGACCGTACCGCTGGTAGTGCTGGTCAACGGTGCCAGCGCGTCGGCTTCGGAGATCGTTGCCGGGGCCTTGCAGGACCACAAGCGCGCGGAGCTGATAGGCACCCAGACCTTTGGCAAGGGCTCGGTGCAAAGCGTGATTCAGATCCGCAACGACCGGGACAACCCGGCGGCGATCAAGCTGACTACGGCCCGCTACTTCACGCCCAACGGGCGCTCGATACAGGCGCAGGGCATCGTTCCCGACCTGCTGGTCGACGACACCGCCGAGGGGAATTTCGCGGGACTGAGCGTGCGCGAAGCCGATCTGGCCCACCACCTGGTCAACAACACCGCCAACGCTGCCGGCGGCGACAAGGGGGCCGAAAAGGCTCCCGCGGACAAGGCCGCGCCGGAGCCGGAAGCGCATGCCCCGCTGACGGTTCATCGCTACGAGTTCGGCAGCGCCGAGGACTTTCAGCTGCAGCAGGCGATGCACTTCTTCAAGGGCATCCCGGTGGAGACGGCCAAGCCGCACGACAAGGTCGCCGCCTCCGAGAGCCACGACTAAGCCGCGAGCGCGCCACGGCCGGCCCACCGAGCGTGGCCGGTCGCGCGCTGCGCCAGCCGTCTTGGCCGGGGCCGGCGAGCCTTAGTCGCCGAAGAGTTTTTGCTTGATTTCCCGGCGCTGCTGGGCTTCCAGGCTCAGCGTCGCGGTGGGACGCGCGAGCAACCGCGGGATGCCGATCGGATCGCCGGTCTCCTCGCAAAACCCGTACTCCCCAGCCTCGATCTGCTGCAGCGAGGCTTGCACCTTCTTAAGGAGCTTGCGCTCGCGATCGCGGGTGCGCAATTCCAGCGCGTGCTCCTCCTCGATCGTGGCGCGGTCGGCCGGATCGGGAACGATGACGGTCTCGCGCAGGTGCTCGGTCGTCTCATCGGCGTTGCTCAGCAGCTCGCGCTCCATCTGCTGCAGGCGATAACGGAAGAACGCCAGCTGATCGGCGTTCATGTACTGGGACTCGGCCATCGCCAGCAGCTGCTCCTCGGTCAGCAGCGGCTTGCCGTCGACCAGCACCGGAGCCTCGCTGCGGCTGGCAGAGCGACTGAGCAGGTATTCGTGCGCCGAGGCCAAATCCTTGGGGCTGACAACCTGGGCCGGCCGCGCCGCGGGCTTGGGCAGCGGCAGGGACGCCATCGTTGCCGCGCCCGCCATGCCGTTGGCCCCCTGCGCCGGCACCGCCGCAAGCCCAGGGCTCCCCTTCGCCCCCGACCTGCCCGCTGCCGCCGACTTGCCGGCCGCGGCGCGGCTCGCGCCGCTCGCGGCCGCCGATGACTTGGCGGCGGCCTTGTGTGCCGGGGCCTTGCCGGCCGGCTTGCTTGCCTTGGCGGCCTTGGGAGCCGGAGCGCGCGCGCCCGAGATCTTTTTTGCGGCCGCCGGCGCTGCCGGCTTGGCGGCCTTCTTGTGCACGGCGCTCTTGACCGGCTTGCCGGCTGGCTTGCTTGCCGCCTTGGGCTTGGTCTTGCTTGCGCCCTTGGGCGCGCCCGAAGTCTTGGCCGGGGCCTTGGGTTTCGTTGCCATGGATCAACCTTTCCTACCGCAAACCGATAGAGCCTCGCAAGAGCCGACGGCTGCTCCGCTCAGACCATTTTCCTTCATTGTTCAACGTATCAGGCACGACTCGAGCCCCTGCAGGAAAATCTCCTGGGGCAGATTGCGCCCGATGAAGACCATTTTGTTCGAGGGCGTGTCGCGGCGCTCCCAGCTGCGCCCGGGCTCGACGCCCATCAACATGTGCACCCCCTGTAGGATCATGCGCCGCCCGGAGCCGCGCACGAAAAGCACGCCTTTATACCGAAGCAGGTCGGGTCCGTAAACCTGGACCAACGCGCTCATCGTTTCCTCCAGGCGCCGCGCATCGAACGGGCGCCCGGACTGGAAAACGAACGCCTTGATGGCGTCATCATGAACATGGTGATGATGGCCATTGCCGTGTTCGTGCTCCGCGCCGTGCTCGCAGCTCGGGCAGGAGTGCTCGCCGTCATGGTCGTGCTCGTGATCATGGTCGGCAACTTCCCCGGTCGGCGGCTGCCTTGCGCGAGCCCGGGCCGCATCCGGATGCTCGGCCGCCAGGAAATCGGGATCGATCTCGAGCACCGAGTCAAGGTTGAAGCCGCCGATGTCGAGGACTTCGCCCACCGCGACCTGTCCCATGTGCACGCTGCGGATCGGCGCCCGCGGATTCATGCGGACCAGCCGCTCGCGCAGCGAACGCACTTCCGCAGCGTCGACCAGGTCGCTCTTGGACAGCAGTATCCGGTCGGCGAACCCGACCTGGTTCTGTGCTTCCGGTTGGCGGTCGAGCGTCGCGTGCCCGTGCTTGGCATCGACCACCGTGATGACGCCGTCGATCCGGTAACTGCGGCCGACGTCCTCGTCGACGAAGAACGTCTGCGTCACCGGGCCGGGGTTGGCCATCCCGGTGGTCTCGATGATGACGCGCTCAAAGTCGATGCGCCCGGCATCACGCTTTTGCCGCAAGTCGGTGAGAATTCGGGCCAGGTCGCCACGCACGGTGCAGCAGACGCAGCCGTTGTTCATTTCGACGATCTGCTCTTGCGCATCGTGGACCAGCAAATCGTTGTCCACGCCCGCCGGTCCGAACTCGTTTTCGATGACCGCGATGCGGTGCCCGTGCTCTTCGGCCAGGATGCGATTGAGCAGCGTCGTCTTCCCGGCGCCCAGGAACCCCGTCAATACGGTGACGGGTATCTGTTCGTCCTTGCTTGGCGTATTCACCGCTTGTCCACCTCTGCACCCCTGTCTGCCTGCCCCTAGGGCCCGGCAATCCCGCCGTCCGGGCCTGGCCGTGCTTCCCGTACCCGGGCCGCGCCGGTGCCCTGTGCCGCCGCTGCCCACACCCACCACCGAAAAATTGCGGGGCGCGAAGTGTAGACCAAATTCCCCGGCGGCGAATGGCGTCGGCCGGCCCCTGCCGCGCTCGCCCCGACCGGGACATGGAGCCCGGTGCCGATACAATCGCCGCCTCTAGTCCGGACGGGACGCGCGCCTCGGGCGCGTCCCGCGGCTTTGCTTGGGAAGGCGGCATGTTCAAGCTCCTGGCCCGGTGGTTTGCCAGCGCCAAGTTCGCCGAACTCGCGGCCACCGGCGCCACCATGCTGCTGTCCGTCCTGGTCTTTGCGCTGGTCTTCGGCGCTTGGAACGCGCTCGGATTCGTGCTGATGCTCCTGTGCCACGAGCTCGGGCACTACCTCGCGGCGCGCCGCCGCGGGCTCGATGTCGGCCTGCCGATGTTCATCCCCTTTGTCGGCGCCTGGGTGCAGCTCAAGGGCCGGCCGCACGACGCCGAGACGGAGGCTTACGTCGGGCTTGGCGGGCCGCTGCTCGGGACCGTGGCCGCCGTGCTCGTCTTCTATCTTGGTCTGCATCGGGACTCGGCGCTGCTGGTGTCGATCGCCTACTACGGTTTTTACCTGAACCTGTTCAACCTGATCCCGATCCCGCCCTTTGATGGCGGCCACATTACGGCCGTGCTCGGCCCGAGGATCTGGCTGCTCGGAGTGCCGGTACTGCTGGCGCTGTTGCTCTACCGCCCGAGTTATCTGCTGCTGGCGATGCTGCTGGTCGTGGCTTGGGTCGCCGCGCCGCAGCTGCTGGCCGCCTGGCGCCGCGAACCGAGCGCGCTCGAGGCACAGGGCTACTACGAGGTGGGCAGCGCGGTACGCTGGCGCTACGGCATGGCGTATCTCGGCCTGGCCGGGTTCCTCGCGCTCGCCGCCCACGACGCGCACGCGGTCCTGTTTTGAACGGGCCGCCGCTGGCCTCTCACGCGCGCTCGAGCAACAGGCCCTTGAGATACTCGCCTTCGGGGTGGGTCATCAGCGTGGGGTGATCCGCGCCGGCTGCCAGTCGAGCGCGCAGGTAGCAGTCGGCCTGCGCGTCGACCACCGCGCCGGCGACGATCTTCTGGAACAGCGCGACGTCGATCGCCCCAGAACAGGAAAAACTCATCAGTGCGCCGCCGGGCTCGAGCAGGCGCAGGGCGCCGAGGTTGATGTCCTTGTAGGCGCGGGCCGCGCGTTCGACCTGGTGCTGGTTGGTGGCAAACTTCGGCGGATCGAGCACGATCAGGTCAAAACGCTGGCCCTCGGCACGCAATGTCCGCAGCTGCTCGAAAACGTCGGCGCAGCGCCAGTCCAGCCGCACCGGGGCCACGGCACCGGCCTGTGTCACCAGGCCATTGAGCGCCGCATTGCCTCGGGCCAGCTCGAGCGCCTCGGCCGAGGAGTCGATCGAGACGACTGCCTCGGCCCCAGCGCAGGCAGCCGCGATACCGAAGCCCCCGGTGTAGCAAAAGCAGTTCAGTACTCGCGGCGCGCGGCCCAGGCTGCGGCGCAAGCGCGGTACCAGTTCGCCGGCGAGCCGGCGATTGTCCCGCTGATCGATGTAGAACCCGGTCTTGTGCCCGCGGCGCAGGTCCACCCGGTACCGGAGCGCGAGCTCCCGGATCGGGACATGTTCGGCCGGCGCCGCGCCGCGCAACACCCCGCCGCGCTCGTCGAGCCCTTCGCGCGCGCGCAGCGCGGGGTCGGAACGATCAAAGACGTTCGGACAGGCCGTGGCGCGACACAGGGTATCGAGCAGCAGCTCGCGGTGCGCATCGACCCCGGCGGCCTGCAGCTGCACTACCAGGTAATCGCCGTAGCGATCGACGACCAGTCCGGGCAGGCCGTCGGCCTCGCCGAACACCAGGCGCAGGGCATCGGTGCTCTCGTGCAGTTCCCGGCGTCGGGCAACCGCCGCGTCGACCCGCGCCGCGAGCCAGTCGGCATTGATCCGATCGGCCTCGGCGAAACTCCAGCAGCGCGCGCGGATGGTCGACCCCGGCGAGTAGGCTGCCCAGGCGAGGAAGCGCTGGTCGCTGGCGCGCACGGCCACCAGCGCACCGTTGCCCGGCGCGCCGGTGACGCTGGCAACGGCGCCGGCGTAGACCCAGGGGTGGCGGCGGGCAAGGGAGCGCTCCTTGCCGGGCTTGAGCAGCAAGGTCGCAATCGCGGACATGGATGCGGCAGGGATTAGCGCAGGGTCATCGGTGCGCTCTCTTGTGTGCCGCTGTGCAGCGGCGCCAGAGCCGCGCTGGCAAGCTCGCCGATGCGCGCGAGCACGGCGGTGCCCAGCGTGGCCTCGAAGCGGGCCGGATCCGACGAGCCGAGCGCAAGCAGCCCGAAAGCCTCGCGCTGCCCGGCGCGACGCAGCGGCACGAGCGCCACGCTGCGCACCTCGCTCCAGACCTCGGCCAGCCCGCGGAAGGGCGTCAGGTCGATGTCGCAACCACAGACCGGAGCGTGGAGCGAGGAAACCAGCCGCGCCGCTTGGGCATCGTGTTCGCCCGGCGCTTCGCTCCAGGTTCGGATCTCGGCCAACGGTATGGCGAAGATCCGCTGGAGTTCCGCGACGGCTAGCGGCGCCCGCCGGCCGCGGTCGGGCTCTTCCAGCAGGGCCCGGGTCCAGTCGACCAGGTTGCGCGCCAGAGCGTCGTTGTCGCGGCCGATGCGGATAAGCTCCGCAAGGCGCGCCTCCAGCACCTTGACCCGCTCGCGCAGCAGCAGCGCTTGGCGCTCGATCAGCGAGACCGCATTGCCCTGGTGCGGGTCCGGCAGCAGCAGGTCCGTCAACAGGCCCGGGTGTTGCTGGAAGAAGGCGGGGTTGTCCTGCAGGAAGCGCGCGACCTCTTCATCCGTCATGGCAACTCGATCTCACCGTCAAAGACCTTTTCCGCGGGGCCGGTCATGCGCACGCTCGCGCCTTGCCCCCGGCCTGGCGGCCCCGGACCCCCAGGGCCGCCATTGTCGTGACCATTTTCCTTGGCATTTTGACCGCCTTGCCATTCGATGCGCAACATTCCGCCTCGCGTGTGTACTTGTACGGGGGACTCGAGCAAGCCCAGGCGGATCCCGCTGACCGCCGCTGCGCAGGCTCCGGTGCCACAGGCGAGCGTCTCGCCCGCCCCGCGCTCCCAGACGCGCAGCCGCATGCTCGAGCGGTCGATCAGCTGCAAGAAGCCGGCATTTACGCCCCGCGCGAATCGCCGGTCGTGCTCGAGCAGCGGGCCCAGGGCTGCAACCGGCGCGGCCTGCACGTCCTCGACGATCTGCACCGCGTGGGGGTTGCCCATCGAGACCACGCACAGCGCGACCTCGCGCCCATCGACCGGGAGCTGCCAGACGGTCGCGGCACCCTGGCGGCGGGCGGCCAGACCGCTCGTGTCGAAACCGCATGCGGCCGGGTCGAAATTCGGCGCGCCCATGTCGACGCTGACCTGGCCGTCGTCCTCCAGGCGCGGTTCGATGCGCCCGCCGGCGGTGAGCACCCGTACGGCGCGTTGCCGGGTCAATCCGAGCTGGTGCACGAACTTGACGAAACACCGCGCCCCGTTGCCGCACTGCTCGACTTCGCCCCCGTCCGCATTGAAGATGCGATAGCGAAAATCGGCGCTCGCATCGGGCGCGGGTTCGACGACCAGGATCTGGTCGGCACCAACGCCATAGCGCCGGTCCGCAAGCCGGCGCAGGCGGCCGCGGTCCAGGTCGAGCCGTTGACCGATGCCGTCGAGCATCACGAAGTCGTTGCCCGATCCTTGCATTTTCGTAAAGCGCAGTTTCATTTGGCGATTATCGCCCATCGAGGTCCTCAGCCGTACAGACGTGCTGCGCCCTCGGGCCGGGTCTTGAAGCGGCGGTGGGTCCACAGGTACTGGTCGGGCATGCGCAGCACCCAGCGCTCGATCTCGCGGTTCATGCGCGCCGTGTCCTGCTCCACCGAGTCGCCGGGGAAATCCTGCCACGGGGCCTCGACGTGCAGAACGTAGCCGTCCGGCGTCTGTTCGGTCACCGTCATCACGACCTTGGCGCCGATGTTGCGCGCCAGACGCGAGACCATCGGCAGGGTCGCGGCCGGAACGCCAAAAAACGGCACGAAGATCGAGTTGCTGTCGCCGTTGTCCATGTCCGGCAGGTAATAAAAGGGCAGGCCCGCGCGCATGGCCCGCAGGGCGCCGCGCAGGTCGGCGTGGCGCCGCGCGATCAGCACCGGTTCGTTGAAGCGCGCCCGACCGAGCTGCAGCCAGTGGTCCCAGACCGGGTTGGATTGGCGCGCATAGATCGACACCGCCTTGAGTTCGCTCGCGATGCGGATGCCGCCGGCGTCCAGACCAACGAAATGTGGGGCCAGCATGATCAGCGGGTAGTTGTCTTGGTGCAGTAGGTGCTCCATGCCTTCGACCCGCACGAAGTCCTGCACCGCCTGGCGGCTGCCGGTCCACAGAACTCCGTAGTCGAGCGCGCCGCGTGCCATGTTGCGGAACAGGCGGCGGATCAGCGCGCGCCGCTGGCCGGTGGTCATGGCCGGAAAGCAGGCGCGTAGGTTGGCCTGGGCGATGCGCCTGCGCCGCACCACCACCAGGCAGGCCAGCTCGCCGATCACCGCCGCGATGCTGCGGCGCACCCGCAGGGACAAGTGCGCGCTGAAGTGGATCAGCGCGATCCAGAACCGAGCGATGGCGGCGGTCACGACGCGGGCCCCCCCGGCGGCGCGGGGGCGCCGGCCGGCGTCTTGTAGCGGTTGTAGCTCCATAGATACTGTTCCGGGCAAAGCAGGATGAGTCGTTCCATGGCGCGGTTGATGCGCGTCGCGTCCTCCACGGCTTGACCGCACAGCGCCTCCTCGAGCGGCTCCCAATGGATGCTAAAGCCGGCGCCGTGCGCCAGGCGCCGCGCGAAGAGCAGCAGGACCACGGCATCGTGCGTGTGCGCCAGCCGCGCGGGAAGCGTCATGGTGAATGCGGGGCGGCCGAAGAACGGCGCCCAGATACCCTCGCCCCGGGAGGGAACCTGGTCCGGCAGCAGGCCCACGATCTGGCGATCGCGCAGGGCGCGCAGCATCAGGCGCACGCCGTGCAGGTCGGCCGGGGCCAGCAGCAGTCCCTGGTGCGCTCGCGCTTGTTCGAACAGCGGGCGCAGCGCCGCCTTGCGCGGCACGCGGTACAGGGCCAGCATCGGCCGGCGTTGCCCGAGCGCGCTCGCCGCATGGTTCTGGGCGATGATCTCGAAGCACCCCAGGTGCGGGGTAAGCATCAGAACCGCGCGGTCCTGCGACAAGATTGCCTCCAGGCCCGCGGCGTCTTCGATCCGCGTGCACGCCCGGATCTGATCGCCCGAACGCGTCCAGACCCACGCCAGCTCCAGGACCTGTTTGCCGCTTTCGGCGACCGCGCGGCGCAGCACCTGGTCGCGCTGCGCCAGCGTTGGCGGCAGGTTGGTGCGGAGCTGGCGGCGGTATGCGGGCGAGGCCCAGTAGACGACCCAGCCAAGAGCGCCGCCGATCGCGTGCAGCGCGCGCAGGGGCAACAACGATAGCGCCCGAAAAACGAGCATTACCACCAGGTTCTCCCGGGCGCGTAGGCCGTCGCCACGGCCTGCCTTTCGATGCCGCGCGGTCGCGGTCGTCGGTTTGACATAGGAAAGCGAGATAGTACTTACGATTGCCAGGCAGGATCGGCCGCCGCCAATCGCTTATAATCGCGCCACGAGCCGCCGGTTTAATGGTCAACTTGCAGGGCGGTTCGTGCCGACAGTGTTCGCTGCCGGCAGCCATATCTGCTAAAGCGTCACCCGCCGAAGCGGCCCGGGCACGCTACTTGACCCAGGAGCGAAACATGGCGGGTGACTTCCTCTTTACCTCCGAGTCGGTTTCCGAAGGCCACCCCGACAAGGTGGCCGACCAGATCTCGGACGGCATTCTCGACGCGATTCTGGAACGCGATCCGCGCGCGCGGGTCGCGGCCGAAACGCTAGTCACCACCGGGTTGGTGGTGTTGGCGGGCGAGATCACGACGCACGCGGTGATCGACTACCCGAGCGTGGCGCGCGAGGTGATCAAGCGCATCGGTTATGACAACAGCGACTACGGCATCGACTACAAGGGCTGTGCCGTCATGGTCTGCTACGACCGGCAAAGTCCCGATATTGCACAGGGCGTCGACGAGGGCAAGGGGCTGGATCTGGATCAGGGCGCCGGTGACCAGGGTCTGATGTTCGGTTTTGCCTGCGATGAAACCGCGGAGCTGCTGCCCGCGGCCATTTACTATGCGCACCGGCTGGTGGAACGGCAGGCCGATCTGCGCCGCGACGGACGCCTGTCATGGCTGCGCCCCGATGCCAAGTCGCAGGTCACGCTGCGCTACGTCAACGGCCGGCCGCACTCGGTCGATACCGTGGTGCTGTCGACCCAGCACGATCCCGACATCAGCCACGAGACGCTGGTGCAGGCGGTCGTCGAGGAGATCATCAAGCCGGTGCTGCCCCGGCAATGGTTGCAGAACACGCGCTACCTGGTCAACCCGACCGGACGATTCGTGATCGGCGGTCCGCACGGCGACTGCGGGCTGACCGGCCGCAAGATCATCGTCGACACCTACGGCGGCGCCTGTCCGCACGGCGGCGGCGCTTTTTCGGGCAAGGATCCGACCAAGGTCGACCGGTCGGCGGCGTACGCGGCGCGCTACGTCGCCAAGAACATCGTCGCCGCGGGACTGGCGCGCCGGTGTCAGGTGCAGGTGAGCTACGCGATCGGCTATTCCAAACCCATCAACGTCACGGTCGACACGGCCGGCACCGGCGTGGTCGGCGACGAGATCCTGGCGCGCCTGGTGGGCGAGCACTTCGATCTGCGACCCAAGGGCATCGTGCAGATGCTGGACCTGCTGCGGCCGATCTACGGCAAGACCGCGGCCTACGGCCATTTCGGCCGCGACGAACCGGAATTTACCTGGGAACGCACCGATCGGGCGGGGATCCTGCGCGACGCCGCGGGTCTGAGGGCGGCCTAGCGCGGCGCCCCGTATACTCCGCACTCTGCTTCGAGGAGCGTTGCAACCGCGACCGGCAACGGTCGCGCGCCAGGCTCGAGGCACCCGCCGCCGGCGCGCGGCGCGGCCGCAACGGCGCTCGCGAACCTGCCTGATCGAAAGGAGGGCGCGAGATGAGCGCCGTACGAAAACCCCTTCCTGCTGCCGATTACGTCGTCGCCGACCTTGGCTTGGCCGACTGGGGCCGCAAGGAAATCCGGATCGCCGAGACCGAGATGCCCGGTCTGCTGGCGATTCGCGACGAGTACGCGAGCCAGCAGCCTCTGCGCGGAGCCCGCATTACCGGCTCGCTGCACATGACCATCCAGACGGCGGTGCTGATCGAGACCCTGCAGGCGCTCGGTGCCCAGCTGCGCTGGGCGTCGTGCAATATCTATTCGACCCAGGATCACGCGGCCGCCGCCATCGCCGCGGCCGGCACACCGGTGTTTGCCCGCAAGGGCGAGAGCCTGGAGGAATACTGGGACTACACGCACCGGATCTTCGAATGGCCCGACGGCGGCTACAGCAACATGATCCTGGACGACGGTGGCGACGCGACCCTGCTGCTGCACCTGGGCGCCCGCGCCGAGACCGATGCCGGTCTGCTTGCCCATCCGTCCAGCGAGGAGGAGACGGCGCTGTTTGCCGCGATCGCGGCGCAGCTGCGGCGCCACCCGACCTGGTATTCCACGCGTCTGGCGCGCATCCAGGGCGTCACCGAGGAGACGACCACCGGCGTAAAGCGGCTCTACCAGATGGCCAAGGAGGGGATGCTGCGCTTCCCCGCCATCAACGTCAACGACTCCGTCACCAAGAGCAAGTTCGACAATCTCTACGGCTGCCGCGAGTCGCTGGTGGACGGCATCAAGCGCGCCACCGACGTCATGATCGCCGGCAAGATCGCTGTCGTCTGCGGCTACGGCGACGTGGGCAAGGGATCGGCGCAGGCGCTGCGCGCGCTCTCGGCCCAGGTCTGGGTTACCGAGATCGACCCGATCTGCGCGCTGCAGGCCGCCATGGAGGGGTTTCGCGTGGTCACCATGGACGAGGCCGCGGACCAGGCCGACATCTTCGTCACTGCCACCGGGAATTTTCACGTCATCACCCACGACCACATGGTCCGCATGAAGCATCAGGCGATCGTGTGCAACATCGGCCACTTCGACAACGAGATCGATATCGCGGGGCTGCGCAAGTATCCCTGGGAGAACATCAAGCCGCAGGTCGACCACGTGATCTTCCCGGACGGCAAGCGCATCATCTTGCTGGCGCAGGGACGCCTGGTCAATCTGGGTTGCGCTACGGGGCATCCGAGTTTCGTGATGAGTTCCTCCTTCGCCAACCAGGTGCTGGCGCAGATCGAGCTCTTCGCGAACACGAGCAACTATCCGACCGGCGTGTACGTGCTGCCCAAGCACCTGGACGAAAAAGTCGCGCGGCTGCAGCTGCGCAAGCTCGCCGCCCAGCTGACCGAGCTAAGCGACGCGCAGGCACGCTACATCGGTGTCGACAAGGCCGGTCCCTACAAGCCGGATCATTACCGCTACTAGCCCGGTGCCGCGCCGCATGCCATTGGACCGCGTCTTCAGTGTCGAGTTCTCCCCGCCACGCAACGCAGAAGGGGTCGAGAAACTGCGTGCCACCCGCGCCGAGCTCGCGCACGTGGCCCCGGCCTTTTACTCCGTGACGTTCGGGGCCGGGGGCTCCACCCGCGAGGGAACGTTGAGCACGACCCTGGAGATCTACGCCGCCGGCCTGCACGCCGTGCCGCACATCTCCTGCATCGCCAGCACGCGGGCCTCGGTGCGCGAACTGCTGTGCACGTACCGCGACGCCGGCATCCACCATCTGGTGGCGCTGCGCGGCGATGCGCCCTCGGGCGTGGCCGGCAGCGCCGGCGAGTTCCGCTACGCGGTCGACCTGGTCGAGCTGGTTCGCGCCGAATTCGGTGACTGGTTCCGGATCGAGGTCGCCGCCTACCCGGAGATCCACCCGCAGGCGCGCTCGCCCGCCGAGGACGTGCAAAACTTCGTGCGCAAGGTACGCGCCGGCGCCGATTCGGCGATCACCCAGTACTTCTACAATGACGACGCCTATTACCGTTTCGTCGACGAGGTCGCGGGACTGGGCTGCACGGTGCCGATCGTTCCGGGAATCATGCCGATCACCAACTTCACGCAGCTGGCACGTTTTTCCGACAATTGCGGCGCTGAGATCCCGCGCTGGATACGCCGGCGGCTGGAGAGCTTCGGCGATGACCGGTCATCGATTCGCGCCTTCGGTGCGGACGTCGTGGCGGCCCTGTGCGAGCGCCTGCTCGCGCAGGGCGCACCGGGCTTACACTTCTACACCATGAACATGGCAGCGCCAACGCTCGAGATCTGGCGCCGCGCCCGACTGCCGGTGCCGCCGCGATGAGCCCGGCGTGGATGTCAAGGCCGGCGCTTGTCCTGCTGCTGTCGGTACTTCCGGCGCTTGTCGCGGCGCAGCCGCCGGGCCCCCCGGCAGCGGCCGCGGCCCCAGCCACGAACCCCGTCGACGGCGCGCTGCTGGCGGCGCGTGCGGCTGCCGCCGACGGCGACGTCGAGCGCGTCGCCGCGCTCGCGCCCCAGGTCGCGGGTACCTTGCTCGAACCCTACCTGGAGTATTGGCAGGCGTCGTTGCGCCTGCATGGCCCGAACCCGGACGAGGCGCCGGTGCGGCCGTTCCTGACACGCTATGCCGGCACGGTCCTGGCCGATCGCCTGCGTTCCGACTGGCTCATGGCGCTGGGCGGCAAGGGCGATTTGGCCGCCTTCGATGCCGAGCGCCGCCGCCTGGTGCTGGGCGGGGACGACCCGCAGCTCGCCTGCTACACGCTGCTGGCGCGCTACGTTCTGGACGACGGAAACCGCCGCGAGCAGATCGCGCGCGAGGCACGCCGCAACCTGGCCAACACGGTCGATCCCGGGGGAGACGGCTGCACCGCCTTAGCCGATCGCCTGCTCGATGAGGCGGCATTGACGATCTGGCCGCGCCTGCAGGCGCTGGTGGAGCGCAATCAGCTCCCGGCGGCGCAGCAGGCCGCGTCGCACCTGCCGCCGGCGGAGGTCACCGTTGTCAAGCGCTTGCTCGAGCAGCCCGGTGCCTGGCTGGCCGGGGGGCAGGCGCATCTGGATCGCATGCCCCATTCCTTTGCGGTGCTGGCGATCGTCGTGCTGGCGCGCGATGCGCCCGAGGAGGCGGCGCGCTATGCCGAACGCCTGGAGCCCGGCCTCACGGCGCACGAGCGCGCGGTTGTCTGGGGCCGTATCGGGCGCGCAGCCCAGCTTGCCTTGCTGCCGCAGGCGCATGAGTGGTTCGAGCGCGGGGGCGATCTGGTGGGCGAGGGTGTTGACTATGTCCGCGCCGCCGACGTGCTCGAGGCGCGGGCGCGCGCGGCCTTGCGTCACGGCGCCGGTATCGCGGTCGCGGCACCGGCGCGCGCCGCCGACCAGGATCGCGCGGTGGAGCCCAAGGCGGGCCCGGACTGGAGTGCCCTGCGCAGGGTCATTGCGCGCATGGCCCCCGAGCAGCAGGCCGAGTCGACCTGGATCTACTGGAACGCCGAGGCACTGCAATCGCAAGGCAAGCTCGAGGAGGCGCGCGCGGCGTGGCGCTCGATCGCCGACCGTTTCAGCTTTTACGGTCGCCTGGCTGCCGAGCGGCTCGGTCTGCCGCTGGTGCTGGCGCCCCGGCCGCAGGAGCCCCCCGCGGCGCTGGTGGAGGAGCTGGCGCAACGGCCGGGATTTCTGCGGGCGCGCAAGCTCTACGAGCTGGGCATGCGCGACGAGGCGAATCGGGAATGGAGCTGGGAGCTGCGCGGCATGGACGACGCGACCTTGCACGCGGCGGCCGAACTGGGGCGACGCTTCGGGGTGCTCGATCGCATGATCGCCTCGTCCGAGCGTACCCGCACGCTATTCGACGTGGCCCAGCGCTACCCCATGCCGTATCGCGAGCTGATGGCCGCGACGAGCGCTCCGCTGGCGGTTGACCCGGCCTGGATCTACGGCCTCATCCGCCAGGAATCGCGCTTCATCGAGGATGTCCGCTCCAACGTCGGCGCCATCGGACTGATGCAGCTGATGCCGTCGACGGCGCGCTTCGTCGCTCGCCGCATCGGTTTCGCGAATTATCGTGCCGATCGCGTCGCCGACGTGCAAGTCAATCTGCGCCTGGGGACGGAGTACCTGAAGCTCGTTTTCGATGACCAGGACGGTCAACCGCTGCTGGCCTCGGCGGCCTACAACGCCGGCCCGCGCCGGGTGCGCAAGTGGCGCGCTGCGCTGGCGCGGCCCCTGGACGGGGCGCTGTTCGTGGAAACCATCCCGGTCGGGGAGACGCGCGATTACGTCAAGCGGGTGCTGTTCAACACCGTCGTGTACAGCGCCTTGCTCGATCACCCCGCCGTCTCGCTGCGGTCCTTGCTGGGAACAGTGACTCCCAAGGACGTCTCCACCGACGATCTTCCCTGAAGGCACGCGCCGGGCGGCTAGAATGCGCTGCGCGCTGCCCCGTGCGCTGTTGTGCGCAGGGGTGGCAAGCGCTCCTTGGCGGTCTTTCTTCGGCGTCGGCTCGTTATGACATACCAAAACATCCTGGTTCTTGGAGGAACCGGCTTCGTCGGCCAGTGCCTAGTCGATCATCTGGCGGCGCAGGGACGCAGGGTCTGCGTGCCCACGCGCCGGCGCGAGCGCGGCCGCGAATTGCTGGTGCTGCCATCGGTCGAGGTGATCGAGGCCGATATCGGCGATCCTGCCACGCTGCGGGCGCTGCTTGCCGGCCGCGACGCCGTGATCAACCTGGTTGGCATACTCCACGATACCGGCCAAGCTCCCCGTCCCGGCATGTCGGCCGGAACGCCGGCAGCGGGTCGCTACGGCCCTGCGTTTGCGGCCGTGCACGTGGACTTGCCGCGCCGCCTGGTCGAGGCCTGCCGGCAGCAGGCGGTGCAGCGGCTGCTTCATGTCAGCGCGCTGGGCGCCAGCGCCGATGGCCCGTCGGCGTACCTGCGCAGCAAGGCCGACGGCGAGCGCATGGTCCGCGATGCCCCGGCCCTCGCCGCCACGGTGTTCCGTCCGTCGGTGGTGTTTGGGTCGGGCGATCACTTCCTGAACCTCTTCGCCACCCTCGCGGCGTGGCTGCCCATCCTGCTGATCGGGCGCCCGCAGGCGCGCATGCAGCCGGTATGGGTGCGCGATCTGGCCGGCGCGATGGCCACAGCGCTGGACGCGCGCGCCACCTTCGGTCAGGCCTACGAGATCTGCGGGCCGACGATTTACACGCTGCGGGACCTGGTGCAGTTCGCCGCGCGTGCCGCGGGCCATCCTCGCCCGGTGCTGGGCCTGCCCGATTCCCTGGCCTACCTCATGGCCGGCGCCTTCGAGCTGCTGCCGGGGCCGACGCTGCTCTCGCGCGACAACCTGCGTTCGCTGACGCTCGACAGCGTTGCCAGCGTGCAGCCGTACGAGCCCGCGCCGGAACTCGCCATGCACCCGAGCCCGCTCGAACCCGAGGCCGCCTTGTTCCTTGCCGGCATGCATCCGCGCACCCGCTACGCCGGCTTTCGGGTCAAGGCGCGGCGCTGAGCTGCGCCGGGCTCGGCCCGCTGGCACGCTTGCCCACTGCCCGGGCCTGACCATCGCCTGCCATGAAGACCTACATCGTCGGCGGCTGGGTGCGCGATCGCCTGCTCGAGCAGGCTGGCCGCAAGCCCGCGCACAGCGCAGACCGGGATTGGGTGGTGGTCGGCTCCAGCCCCGAGGAAATGCTGGCGAAGGGCTTTACGGCAGTCGGACGCGACTTCCCGGTATTTCTGCATCCGCAGACCGGCGAGGAGTATGCGCTGGCCCGCACGGAGCGCAAGACCGCTCCGGGGTATCGCGGCTTCGTCGTGCACGCCGATCCTGCGGTGAGCCTGGAACAGGATCTGCAGCGGCGCGACCTGACGATCAATGCCATGGCGCTGGACGAGCACGGGCAGCTCATCGACCCCCATCATGGGCAAGCCGACTTGCAGCAGCGCGTGTTGCGACACGTCGGCCCGGCGTTCGTCGAGGATCCGGTGCGCATCCTGCGCTTGGCGCGATTTGCCGCCCGGCTGCCGGATTTTTCGATCGCCCCGCAGACGATGGTGCTTGCCCGCGGCATGGTCGCCGCCGGCGAGGCCGACGCCCTGGTGCCCGAGCGCGTCTGGCAGGAAATCACGCGGGGCCTGATGGAGGACAGGCCGGCGCGGATGTTAGAAGTGCTGGCCGATACCGGGCTACTCGCGCGGCTTGCCCCCGAGTTGACGGTGCCCGCGCCGCTGCGCGCCGCGCTGGACCGGGTCGCGCAGCTGGGCGCTCCGCTGGCCGTGCGCTTCGCGCTGCTCGCTTCGGGCGCCAGCTCCGCTGCCGGCCAGCGCGCGCTGCTCGAGCGCTGGCGCGCGGACAACGATTGCTCGCAGCTTGCACGACTGCTCTTCGAGCTGCGCGCCGAGCTGCGCGTTGCACCGACGCCGGCCGAGCTGGCCTCGGTGCTCGAGCGCGCCGACGCCCTGCGCCGGGCGGAGCGATTTGCACAGCTGCTGACGGCATTCGAGGCGCTCGAGGGCGGCAGTGCGGATCGCTGGCGCGCGGCCGCAGTGGCGGCAAGCGCCGTCGATGCTGGGGCGATTGCGGCCCGGGTCGGCCCCGATCCGGCGGCTATTTCGCAGGCGGTCGCGGCTGCGCGGCGCAAGGCGATCGCCGCCGCTACAGCCGGTGGCGGCGATCCCCGCGCGTAAAACCCAGCGGGCTGGCGTGCAGTCCGCGGCCGAGCGCCAACACCTTCACCAGCTCGCCCATCTCCGCTTCGGAGAGCAAGCGCTGGACCGCGCCGACCTGCGCCGGGTCGAGCTGGCCAGCGAGCCGGTCGAGGATGCCGCAGTTCATCAGGAAGTGCGCCTGGGAGGTGTAGCCCAGCACGTCGAGGCCGGCAGCACCGGCGGCCTGGGCACAGGCGGAGAAGTCGACGTGCGCGGTGATGTCGTTGAGCCCGGGCAGCCAGAGCGGGTCGGCGTGCGCACGTTGCCGGTAGTGGCACATCAGCGTTCCCATGGCGCGCTGTAGGTGGTAGTACTCGCGCCGCGGAAATCCGTAGTCGAACAACAAAACGAGTCCCCGCCCCAGCGCCTGGGCCAGGGCCGCGATCCACGCGGCCGCCAACGGGCAAAGCTCCGACCCATACCCCTGCGGCAACGGCCCGACCAACGCTTCGATGGCCGCAACCTGCTGCGCCAGGTCGGGATCGGCCGGGCGCGCCTGCAGCTGCAGGTGCTCGCCCTCGCAGCGCACGCCGCGCTCGTACACCCCGTCGCGGCCGCGCACGAACAGCCGGACCGGAAGGACATCGAGGACCTCATTGGCAATGACCACCCCCTCGAAGGCCTGTGGCAGGCGCTCGAGCCAGGTCACCGGCAGGCCGGCGAGGCGCTGCTGCTGGCGCGCGCGCAGGTCGGTCGATACCTCGATGATGAAGTACTGCTGTGGCGCGCAGCCGCGACGCCCCAGATCGGTGATCAGCTCCTGGGCCAGCGCGCCGGTGCCGGCGCCGAACTCGAGCACCTGGGCGGGCAATTGCGCAAAGGCCTCGGCCAGCTGTGCCGCGGTGGCCTGGGCAAAGAGCGGCGAGATCTCCGGCGCGGTGACGAAGTCGCCCTGCGGGCCGAACTTGCTGCCGCTGGCGTCGTAGTAGCCCAACCCGGGCTCGTAGAGCGCCATCTGCATGTAGTCGGCAAAACCGAGCCAGCCGCCGGTCTGCGCGATGCGCTGGCAGATGCGCTCCTGCAGCAGGCGGCTGCGCGATTGCGCGCGCCCATCGGGCTCGGGCAAGGCCGCTGCGGCCGAGCGGCCCGGCGGCGTGGGGGTGGGGGACGGGGGTGTGGCCACGGTGCACCGATGGTACCCGGCCGAACCGATACACTGCCGCCTGGGGAATTGCTTGGACCATGACCGTGCCCACGGCGCCATCTCGAAATGCGCTTGTCACCGGCGCTGCGCAGCGCATCGGCCGAGCGATCGCCCTTGCGCTGGCGCAGGACGGCTGGGACGTCGCGATCCATTACCGCGGTTCCCAGGAGCGGGCGCTGGCGACGGTGGCCGATATCCGTGCCCTCGGGCGGCGGGCCCACGCCGTCGCGTGCGACCTGGCCGCGGCAGGCGAACTCGAACCGCTGTTCGGCGCTTGCGAGGAGGCACTCGGGCCCTTGCAATGCATCGTCAACAATGCGTCTTTGTTCGAGGCCGATGGCGCGATCGACTTTACCTGGGCCCGGTTCGAGTCGCACATGCGCGTCAATGTCGCCGCGCCGTTGTACCTGGCGCGCGCGCTGCACGCGCGCCTGGCGGCCGATGCGAGCGGCGTGGTCGTCAACTTGCTCGATCAAAAGCTCTGGAATCCCAACCCCGACTTCCTCTCCTACACGCTATCGAAGGCGGCGCTCGAAACCGCCACGGGCCTGCTGGCCCGCAGCCTGGCGCCCAAGCTGCGGGTCGTCGGCGTGGCACCCGGAATCACCCTGCCGGCGCGCGGCCAGTCGCAAGCCGGCTTCGAAGCCGCGTCTCGGGCCACCCCCTTGGGCCGCGCGAGCTCCCCCGAGGATATCGCGCGCGCGGTCGTGTTCCTGGTCAATGCGCCGGCCATTACCGGGACGACCTTGCTGGTCGACGGTGGACAGCACCTGGTGCCCACCCTGCGCGATGTCATGTTCCTCAAATCCTGAAGCCGCCCTTTCCTCCGCACCCATGGCTACGCTGCTGAGCGATCCGCGCCTGATGCATTGCCGGCGCATCTTCCTTCGCGACTGGACGCTCGACGCCAATATCGGTGTGTACTTGGCCGAGCGCCATGGCACCCAGCGGCTGGTGCTGAACCTGGACGTGTACATCGCCCTGAGCGCTTCGACCCCGCGACGCGACGACGTGCGCGAGATCGTCGACTACGACTTCGTCCGCACGGTGGTGGAACAGCGGATCGCCCGCGGCCACATCAACCTGCAGGAGACGCTCGTCGACGACATCGCAACCGAGCTGTTGCGCCAGGCCGGCGTCGAGGCGGTGCGCGTGTCCAGCGAAAAGACCGAGATCTACGCCGGCGTGGCCGGCATCGGCGTCGAGGTATTGCGCTTTCGGGAGGCACGATGAACCCGCTCTCGGCGGGCACTTGCGCCGCCGCGCCGGCGGGCGAGGGCCGGCGGCGCCAACGGCGCTCGGCCTTCGAGGGTCGCAAGCTGGAGAAGCGCCTGGTGCGGCTGACGGGCCAGGCAGTAAGCGACTACGGCATGATCGGCGCCGGTGACCGGGTCATGGTGTGCCTCTCCGGCGGCAAGGACAGCTATGCGCTACTCGACATCTTGCGGATCCTGCGCGCGCGAGCGCCCCTGTCCTTCGAGCTGATCGCCGTCAATCTGGATCAAAAGCAGCCGGGATTTCCGGCAAACGTGCTGCCCGATTATCTGCGCGAGCAGGGCGTGCCGTTTCGTATTGAGACCCAGGACACCTACGCCATCGTCCGCCGGTTGATTCCCGACGGAAAGACAACCTGCTCGCTTTGCTCGCGCCTGCGCCGCGGCGTGCTCTACCGGGTGGCCAGCGAGCTCGGTGCCACCAAGATCGCACTCGGCCACCATCGCGACGACATCCTGGGCACCTTCTTTCTGAACCTGTTCTATGGCGGCCGGATCAAGGCGATGGCACCCAAGCTCGTTTCCGACGATGGTCGCCATGTCGTGATTCGACCCCTTGCCTACATCCCCGAGGCCGACCTGGAGCGCTATGCGCAGACCAAGCGCTTCCCGATCATCCCGTGCAATCTGTGCGGATCGCAGGAAAACCTCAAACGCAAGCAAGTCCAGCAGATGCTGGCCGAGTGGCAGCGACGGTTCCCCGGGCGCGTCGAGAACGCCTTCCACGCGCTCGCGCGCGTGACACCCTCACACCTGCTCGACCGCTCGCTGTTCGATTTTCCGGGTCTGCAGCCGACTGGGATTGCCGACCCCGAAGGCGACATCGCCTTTGACGAGGGGCCCGCTAGCGCCGAGCCGGCGCAAGCTGATCCATCGACCGCAGAACCTCCGCACGCAGCGCTTGGGTCGGCTCGCATCCGACCGATAGCCGAATGAAGCCGGCGGCAACCGCATCGCCCCAGCGCGCGCGCCGCTCCGCGGAGGAGTGCAGGCCGCCGAAACTGGTCGTCGGCCGCAGGTAGCGGCAGCCCTGGATGAAACGCTCGGCGGCATCCTGGTCGGCCAGCGTCAGGCCGATCAAGGCCCCGAACCCATTCATCTGGGCGCTTGCTAGCGCGTGCGCCGGGTGCGAGGGTAGCCCGGGGTAGCAGACCTGCACGGCCGCGCCGTGCTCGGCCAGGGCCTGCGCCAGGGCGAGGGCATTGGCATGCATGCGCGCGAGTCGCAGCTCAAGCGTTTCCAGTCCCCGCTGCAGCAGCCAGGCCTCGAAGGGACCGGGTATGGCGCCGCAGATTCGTCGCCAGTCGAGCACGCCCGCCAGCAGCTGCGGATCGCGCGAGGCGACATGGCCGAAAACCAGATCGGAATGACCGTTGAGCACCTTGGTGTCGGAGTAGACCACGGCGTCGGCGCCCAGGTCCAGGGGACTTTGGCCGAGCGGCGTCATCAGCGTGTTGTCGATGACCAGCGCGGCGCCGGCAGCGTGCGCCCGCTGCGCGCTGTCGCCGATGTCGACCAGGTCCAGGCCCGGATTGGACGGCGTCTCGAGCAAGATGAGCCGGTAGCCGTCGAACGGGTGGGCCGCGACCTGCGCGGTCGAGCAGGTTTCCACCAAGACGCCGTTGCTCGCGAAATACCGCTGGGCCGCGGTGCGCGTGCCCATGTAGCCGTCGGACTGTAGGAGCAGGCGCTCGCCCGGTTGCAGCATGCTGGCGAGCAGGGACGCCACCGCGGCCGCGCCCGACGGAAAGATCACGGCGCTGGCCTGCTCGAGCGCGCCGAGCGCTTGCTCCAGGGCCGTCCACCCCGGGTTGGACCAGCGCGCGTACTGGTACTCCCCCGAGGGCTCGCTGGCCAGGGAGTAGATCGACGTGGGAACGATCGCCGGGGCAAACGGCGCGCCCGGCGCCAGATGCTTGGAGTCGCGGTGCAGGTAGTCGGCGAATCGGCCTCCAGCCCCGGCGGGCGCTGCCCCCTCGCCGGCCTGTGCCTGGCGGTCTGGATCCATCATCGCGTCGTCGCTCATAACTTGCCTCGCGCTCGGTTGGTTCGGTGCGCCCGGCGCCCGCCGCGGGCCCGGCAACCGGGGAAGGTTACCGCGCTGCCGGCTGGCTGCTACCCTTGGTCCCCGCAATTTGCGCTGCAAAAACCGACCAACGCCAAAACCGAGGACCCGCCCCGTGGATGCCCACCTGCATCATGAAAGCCATTTCCAGGCCAGTGACCTCGTGCGCGACGTCGTCATCGGCATGGCCGACGGCCTTACGGTGCCCTTTGCGCTGGCCGCCGGCATCAGCGGCGCGGCGGCCTCGGTCGGCACGGTGATCACCGCAGGCGTGGCCGAGCTCGCCGCCGGCGCGATTGCCATGGGATTGGGCGGCTACCTGGCGGCGCGCAGCGAGGCCGAACACTATGCTGCCGAGCTGGCGCGCGAAGAAGTCGAGATCGTCGAGAAGCCGGAGGCCGAGGAGGAAGAGGTCGCCGAGATCTTCGAGCACTACGGTCTGACCCGGGAGCACTATGTTCCGCTCATCGAGGGCCTGCGCGGGCGGCCGATCGCCTGGCGCGACTTCATGATGCGCTTCGAGCTGGGGCTCGAGCGCCCCGAGCCGGCACGCGCGCAGCGTTCCGCGCTCACGATCGGTGTGAGCTACGTGGTCGGTGGTGCCATTCCCCTGGCGCCCTACGTCCTGCTGCGCTCGGTCGATCAGGCCCTGCCGTGGTCGGCGGCGGTGACTCTCGCGGCGCTGGCGGTGTTTGGATACGTGAAGGCGCGCTACACCGGCGCCAAGCCGGTGCGCTCGGCGCTGCAAACCATGACGATCGGTGGCATGGCGGCGACGGTGGCCTTTGTGCTGGCGCGCGCCATCAGTTGATCGCGCGCCCTTGCGCTAGCCCAGGAACAGCCGGTAGGCGCTGCTGTCGGTCTCGTCCTGGTAGTGATACCCCAGATCGGCAAGGAAGCGCTTGAGCGCGCCGCGGTCGCGCTTGGGCGCCTGCAGCCCGACGAGGATACGGCCGTAGTCCGAACCCTGGTTGCGGTAGTGGAACAGCGAGATGTTCCAGTTGGGCGACATCGAGGTCAAAAAGCGCATCAGCGCGCCCGGTCGCTCGGGAAACTCGAAACGAATGATCCGCTCGTCCACCGCCAGCGCGGAGTGCCCGCCGACCAGGTGACGCAGGTGCAGCTTGGCCAGCTCGTCGTCGGTCAGGTCGAGCGTGGCAAATCCCGCGCGCACGAAGCCCCGTGCCAGGGTGCGTGCGTCGTCGCGCCCGGTGGTTTGTATGCCGACGAAGATGTGCGCCGTCGTGCTGTCGGAGATACGGTAGTTAAATTCGGTCACGTTGCGCGTGCCGACCAGCGAACAAAAGCGCTTGAACGAGCCGCGCGTCTCGGGCAGCGTAACCGCGAACAGCGCCTCGCGCTGCTCGCCGACCTCGGCGCGCTCGGCGACAAAGCGCAGGCGGTCGAAGTTCATGTTGGCGCCGCTGGCGACTGCCACCAGGTTGCGGTTGCGCAGGCGCTCGCGCTCCACGTACTGCTTGCAGCCGGCAATGGACAGGGCGCCCGCCGGCTCGAGGATCGCTCGCGTGTCCTGGAACACGTCCTTGATGGCAGCGCACAGCGCGTCGGTATCGACGGTGACGATCTCGTCGACGTAGCGCCGGCACAGGTCGAAGGTGTGGCGCCCCACGATGCGCACCGCAGTGCCGTCGGAGAACAGCCCGACCTCGGCAAGGCGCACCCGCCGCCCGGCCGCGATTGAGCGTGCCATGGCGTCGGATTCCTGCGCCTGCACGCCGATCACTTTGACCTGCGGCTGCAGTGCCTTCACGTAGGTGGCGATGCCGGCGATCAGGCCGCCGCCGCCGATGGGCACGAAGATGGCATGAATCGGGCCGCCCTGCTGGGCGTGGTGCTGGCGCAGAATTTCCATGCCGATCGTGCCCTGGCCGGCAATCACGTCGGGATCGTCGAAGGGATGCACGAAGGTCAGCCGGCGCTTGGCCTGCAGCTTGAGGGCATGCGCGTAGGCGTCGGAGTAGGAGTCGCCCACCAGGACGAGCTCGGCGCCGCGCGTGCGCACTGCGTCGATCTTGACCTGTGGCGTGGTCACCGGCATGACGATCACGGCCCGGCCCCCCAACTGCTGGGCCGCCAGCGCCACGCCCTGGGCATGGTTGCCGGCCGAGGCCGCAATCACGCCGCGCGAGCGCTCGGCCGCATCCAGGCGAACCATCTTGTTGTAGGCGCCGCGCAGCTTGAAGCTGAAGACCGGCTGCAGGTCCTCGCGCTTGAGCAATACCCGGTTCCCCAGGCGCGCCGAAAGGCAGGCCGCGGGTTCGAGGGCAGTCTCGGTGGCGACGTCGTAGACGCGCGCATTGAGAATGCGGCGTAGGTATTCGTTGGCCGGCATCGCGGCCGCTATTGTATGTTGTTTGTGCTCGCCGCAAGGCTGGCGGCGGTACCAGGCGTGAACACAAACAGGTCGCCTGCCGGGAACGAGGACTGGTTCACGACCGCGTTGCCGCCGACGATCAGCAGTGCCGGCATCCCGGCCTGCAGCGGACCCTCCGACAGCGTCGCGCTGGCGTAGTTGCCGCTGCGAGGCGCCGGCAGGACGCCGTAGCTTGCGCCCGGGGCGCCGCCGGTGCCGTAGCTGGCGATCGTCGCGCCGCTGTAGAGACTGGCCGCGCTATTGCTGGAAGACAGCAGTGCAATGAGCGCCGAGGCGTACGCCGGCGCGCCCGGATTGGCGGTCGCCATGGGCGAGGCCGCGACGCCGCCCAGGACCCGGCTGCCGAAGCCGGTGCTGATCGCGGTGCCACCGATGCCGTTGAAGTAGTACGCCTGCGCCAGCGGGGCCGTCGGCGAGGTGACGGTGTAGAACAGCCCGCTGCCGACGATGACCGGCGCAGGGTCGAGCGCAGACGGCGCAGTGGCGGTGACAATGGTGCCGGCAGTGTTGTTCGTCCCCGTCTTGGCAACCGTGCGCAGCACCGACCCGCTGTTGATGAAGTACACGAGCTGGCTGCCAGCGACCCCGACGAGCTGCAGGCCGGTCGAGTTCTCGTTCACCAGGACAGTGCCCGAGCCAGCAGAAAAACTGCTGGTGTTGATCGCGACGATGCGGTTCGTAGTGCCGGTGGTATCGGTTAGCGCTACGTAGGCATTGCTGCCATCGACGACTGCCGGTCCCTGGATGGTGTCGGTATCGAGCGCGGTGTAGACCGTCGTCTGCACCGTCGGGTTGAGCAGGCTCACCGCGACGATGAACTTCGTGTCGCGATAGAGCCAGACCCAGGAACCGTTGGCCTGCAGTACGACGGCCAGGGATTGAAAGTCGCCGCCGCTGGCGCTCAAGCCATTGCCCGTCAGCGGCCCGATGGTCGCGGTCGGGGTAAAAGCGGCATTGGCGACCTGGACCACGGCCGGATTGATCGGATTGCCGGACCCGTCGTAGGTCGTAGAGTGGGCGATAACCAGCACGGCGTTCACGGCTCCCGTGGCATCGCGCGCCACGTCCACCGGCTCGTTGTACGAGATGGCCCCCGGCGCCGTGGTGGCGCTGGCCGATAGCGCGATTACGGTGAACCGGTCATCGGCGCTGCCGCAGTCCGGGACCGTGATCCCGGGGACCCGGTAGACCAGGAAGGAATTGTCCGGGGTGGCCAGGTCGTTGAACGCGGCCGGTCCCGGGCAGACCAGCCCCGTGTTCAGGTTCAGGGTCGAGAGCGTGGTCGTTGCCGGGGCACTCGAGCCGCCGGTCACGCCCAGGTCGCTGCGGTGCAGGGCGCCGTCGACGCCGGCCCAGACGCGGTAGCGGATGCCCGCCATGGTCGCGCTGCCCGCGGCGGCCGTCCACTGCGCCACGGCAGCTTGGTTGAGCCATGTGCCGCCGGGGGCGATGCTTGTCTGGGCCGTGCCGTTCAGATTGATGGCGAGCAGCGCCAGCCCGTTGGCGCTTGGCGGATTGCCGAAGAAGGGGATGCTGCCGCCGACGCCCCGGTCGACCCCGGCAGGCCCGCTCAGGTAGAAGGACGTCGGGGTGACGACGCCGCCGATGCTCGCATTGAAGTTCGTGTAGCCGTTACAGGATCCGAGCGCAATGCCGCCGGCCAGGACCAGCGCCAGGCGCAAGACCGACCTAGGCCCGGGTGAAATGCGGGCGACGGTTGCGGGCGATTGGTGTACACGGGTTCGAATCATGGATCGCGATTCACCGGGAAGGACACCCGTCGGCTGCGCGGCGCGCGGATTGCCTGTCATTGTACGCAGCCGGGCCGGCGCCGGTGCAGCGACCGTCCGATTCGCCGACCCGTCATCACGCCCTGGCGGCAGTGGCCGCAAATGCGCGCTCGCCCCGTGACGACGCCAAGCGCGGGGGGCGGGGCCGTCGGCGACGCGCTCGGCCTTGTGCTACTGCCAGCCATGGCGCTTGAGATAGGCCCGCTTGACCACCTGGGTCAAGGCCACATAGCCCAGGATGATCAGTGCCACCCACGCAAAATACGACAGGGGCAGCGCGGCGAACTTGAATAGCGGTGCCGCCGGCCCCATGACGAGGAACATGCCTGCGACGACCACCAGGATGGTCATCACCATCAGCGGGGGCGCGGCCCGGCTCTGGAGGAAGGGGATCTTGGCCGTGCGGATCATGTGCACGATGAGCGTCTGGGTGGCCAGGCCCTCGACGAACCAGCCCGCCTGGAACAGCGCCTGCTGGCTCTCTGTGTTCGCGCCGAACACCCACCACATCAGGGCAAAGGTGCAGATGTCGAATACCGAACTGACGGGACCGAACACCACCATGAAGCGGCCCAGTTCCTGCGGCCGCCAGCGCTGCGGCTGCTGCAGCAGCTCGGCGTCGACGTTGTCGAACGGGATGGCGATCTGCGAGATGTCGTACAGCAGGTTTTGCACCAGCAGCTGCAGCGGCAGCATGGGCAGGAACGGCAGGAAGGCGCCGGCCACGAGCACGGAAAAGACATTGCCGAAATTCGAGCTGGCCGTCATCTTGATGTACTTGAGCATGTTGGCGAAGGTGCGGCGTCCCTCGATCACGCCCTCCTCGAGCACCAGCAGGCTCTTCTCCAGCAAGATGATGTCGGCCGCCTCCTTGGCGATGTCGACCGCGCTGTCGACCGAAATCCCGATGTCGGCGGCGCGCAGGGCCGGCGCGTCATTGATGCCGTCTCCCAGGAACCCGGTCACGTGCCCGCGCGCGCGCAAGGCGCGCACGATGCGCTCCTTGTGCGCCGGGGTAAGGCGCGCGAACACGTGGCTGGCCTCGACGGTTTGCGCCAGCCGGGCCTCGTCCATCGCCTCGATCTGCGATCCCAGGACGATGTGCTCGGCATCCATCCCGACCTCGCGGCAGATCTTGCGCGTCACCAGGTCGTTGTCGCCGGTGAGAATCTTGACGGCGATGCCGTGGGAGGCGAGCGCGTCCAATGCCGGCTTGGTCGACTCCTTGGGCGGATCGAGAAAGGCGATGTAGCCGATCAGGGTCAGGTCGCGCTCGTCGCCCAGGCCGTAGGTTTCCTGCGCAGCGCTCGAATCGCGCGCGGCCACGGCTACCACCCGCAGGCCCTCGGCATTGAGATCGGCGGTCACTTCCCGCACCCGCGCCAGCAGTTCGGGCGTGAGCGGCTCGAGCTCCGACCCGCCCTGCACCTGCGAGCACACGGCGAGCACCTCCTCGACGGCGCCCTTGCAGATCAGGCGGTGGCTGGCTCCCTGGCCGGCCGCGTCGGGCGTGGCAACGACCACCGACATGCGGCGGCGGGTGAAGTCGAACGGGATCTCGTCGACCTTGCGAAAGGTCGCGGCCACCGCGCCCTGGTTGCGCATTTCGGCGTGCTCGAGCACGGCCACGTCGAGCAGGTTCTTCAGCCCCGTCTGGTGGTAGCTGTTGAGGTAGGCGTATTCCAGGACCGCGTCGGAGTCGGCGCCGAAGGCATCGAGGTGGCGCGACAAGAAGATCCGGTCCTGCGTCAGCGTGCCGGTCTTGTCGGTGCATAGCACGTCCATGGCGCCGAAGTTCTGGATCGCGTCCAGGCGCTTGACGATGACCTTCTTGCGCGACAGGAACACCGCGCCCTTGGCCAGGGTCGAGGTGACGATCATCGGCAGCATTTCGGGCGTCAGGCCGATGGCCACCGAGAGCGAGAACAAGAAGGCCTCCATCCAGTTGCCCTTGGTCAGGCCGTTGATGAGCAGCACGATGGGCGTCATCACCAACATGAAGCGGATCAGCAGCCAGCTCACCTGGTTGACCCCGGACTGGAAGGCGGTCGGCGTACGGTCGGTCGCCGTAACGCGCTGCGCCAAGGCCCCGAAATAGGTGTGGTCGCCGGTGGTCACCACGACCGCCAGCGCCGAGCCGCTGACGACGTTGGTGCCCATGAACGCGAGGTTCTCCAGTTCGAGCGGATTGGTGCTCGCGGCCGAGCGCTGTTCGGCGAACTTCTCCACCGGCAGCGACTCTCCCGTCATCGCGGCCTGGCCGATGAACAAATCCTTGGCGCTGAGCAGGCGCACGTCGGCCGGCAGCATGTCGCCCGCCGAGAGCGCGATCACGTCACCGGGCACCAGGCGCTTGATCGGGACCTCGATCCGGCGCGGCGGCTTGGGATGCAATATTGCCTGGAAGTACTTGCGCGCTTCCTCGGCCGCGATCTCGGCGGCATCCCGGCGCAGCACCGTTGCGGTCGTGCTGACCATTTCCTTGAGCTTTTCGGCGGCGTGGTTGGAGCGCGTTTCCTGGATGAAGCGGATCAGGGTCGAGAGCAGCACCATCGAGCCGATGACGATGGTCGCCTTGATGTCCTCGGTGTAGTAGGAAAGCGCGGCGAGCAAGGTGAGCAGCAGGTTGAACGGGTTGCGGTAGCACTGCCACAGGTGCACCCACCAGCGCAGCGGCTGCTCGTAGCCGATCTGGTTCCAGCCGTGGACCTCGCGCCGCGCCGACGCCTGCGCCTCGGTCAGACCGTTGGGATGCGATCCCAGCGTCTCGAGCAGCTTGGGGATGGTGCTGCGCGAGGCCTCGGCCAAGGTTGCCACCATGGTCGTCGGCACATCGCGCGGGGCATTGGCGCGCAACAGCGTCTCGAGCAGCGGGAAGCGCCGGAACTGGTGGGAAATCGCCCTGCCGCGCAAGAAGCCCGCGTACAGTTCTTTGAGGAATCGAAAATTCATCGCGGTGCGGTGGACGGGCGCCGGTTACCGGTGCACAGTGGATCTGGCGATTTTGTCGAGTTTGGGATTCCGCGCGCGGGCGCGCGTACGCCGCGGCCGGTATTACCGGGCCCGGGGCTGCCTGGGCTTCTACCATGCGAACCCGTACCTGTCGATGACACGCAGAACCTTTTGGGAGCGCAATGTCGTCCGAATCCAACTACCCTGACCCGGCGGCCGGTCCCGCCGCGGCACCCGTCGAGGAGCCGTTTGCCGGCTTGTCCCCCGATGCGATCCTCAACGCCATCGACAGCGTGCTCGATGCTTGCGGGCCGCCCGAAGGTGTGCGCACCTCGGGGCAGGTGCTGGCACTCAACAGCTACGAGAACCGCGTTTTTCAGGTCGGCCTCGAATCGGTGACGGCCCGCACCCCGGTCGCCCCGGTCGTGGTCAAGTTCTATCGCCCCGGCAGATGGTCCGATGCGCAGATCCTCGAGGAGCACGCCTTTCTCGAGGAACTGGTGCAGGCCGAGGTACCCGCCGTGCCGGCCCTGCGCTACGGGGGCCGGACCTTGCACGGGGCGGGCGGATTCCGGTTCTCGATCTTCGAGCGCCGCGGCGGCCGCACTCCCGAGCTCTCCGACCCTGCGGTGCGGGAGCGCATCGGCCGCTTCCTGGGGCGCCTGCACGCGCTCGGCGCCCGGTCCGCGTTCGCCGCGCGCTCGCGGCTTGACGTCGCGACCTTCGGCAGTGAGCCCAGCGCCTATCTGCTGGAAAACGACTGGCTGCCGCCCGAACTGGCGCCGGTCTACCGCGGGCTGGTCGAACACGCCCTGGAGCATGTCCGCGTGGCGTTCGAGCGTGCCGGCCCGGTCCGCTACCAGCGCGTGCATGGCGACTGCCACCCGGGCAACGTGCTATGGAACGAAGCCGGAAACGAGCCCGGGCCGCACTTCGTCGATTTCGACGACAGCTCGATGGCACCGGCCGTTCAGGACCTGTGGATGCTGCTCTCCGGCGATCGCGCCGAGATGAGCTCGCAGCTGCGCGACGTGCTGCGCGGCTACGCGCTGTTTGCCCGGTTCGCGCCCAGCCAACTGCTGCTGATCGAGCCGCTGCGGACCTTGCGGCTGATCCACTATGCTTCCTGGATCGCGCGGCGCTGGCATGACCCGGCATTCCCGGCCGCGTTCCCCTGGTTTCTCGAGCCGCGGTATTGGGAGGCGCGCATCCTGGAGCTGCGCGAGCAGCTGGCAGCGATGCAGGAGCCGCCGCTGGAGCCCTAGCGCGCCGCGGCGCGCAGCGCCAGCAAGGCCCGCAGCTCAGGCGTTGCGCAGGAAATCCTCGCAGGCCGGGCGCGCGGAGTCGTCCGCGGGAATCTTGCCGCAGATCGATTGCATGCGCTCGCGCGCGGCGCCGATCGCCGCCGCGTGCGCTGCGTCCCGGTTCCACTGGCGCAGACTGGCCTCGAGTCGCCCGAGCGAACGGCGTGTGCGGCCGTGCAGGTCGCCGGCAGCGTCCAACTCGGCGAGCACGGCCACGGTGGCGTCGCGAATCGCCACGTCGTCCTGCGGCTGCATGCGCACGAGGCCGCAGACGTAGCCCACGCCCCACTGGAAACGCGTGGCCGGGCCCTGCGCCTCGTGGAAGGAGCGCGCCAGCCACTGGATCGCCACATCGGGGTGGCCGCGCTTTTCCTCCAGCGCTGCAAGGTCGCTCATGTAGTAGTACGGGTACGCGGCCGTGCGGATCTCGGCCGAAAGGATGGCAGTCGCGCGGTCCATGTCCCCAAGCGTTTCCAGGGCATTGAGCGCCGAATTCACCAGCGAGGCGCGCGCATACGGTTCGTGCTCGCGCGCCAGCGCCTGGTCGATGCGCCGCGTCGCTTCCCTGGCAAGGGGCCGGGGGACTGCCCCGCCCGGATCGAGCGCCTTGGCCGCGATGAGCTTGCTGCCGAGCGCGTCGAGCTGGTCGGCCGCGGAATAGCGCTGATCGGCGGCCAGGGCATCCATAAGGGCAAACCAGCGAGCGCGCAGCCAGTCCCGCTGGGCAGGATCGCCCCGCGCGCTGGCGGTGAAATACTGCGCCGGCAGGTACTGCAGCACATCGCCCGCGGCCAGCGCCAGGCCTCGATCGTCGAGGATCGCCGGCATGCGCCCGAGCAGGGCGCGCAAGCCGGCGCTTGGCGCCTTGCCCTGCTCCAGCCCCTTTGCCTCCGCCGCCAGCTCGGCGGCCAGCGCCGTGATCAGCAGCCTTGCTCGCTCCACGCGCAGTGCCGAAGGGCAAAGTTGCGAGGCCCGATCGAGCGCGCCAGCGAGCGCCGCGAGGGACTGCGGATCCGAATCCCGGTACAGCCATGCGTCGTCGAGCGCCCAGGCGTTGTACGCAAGCTGGCGGCAATCGGCCGGTGACAGCCGGCCCCCGACGCTCGCCGCCGACGCCAGCAATTCCCGGGCGGGACGCTCCTGGCCCAGCGCGAGGTCAAGGACCTCGGCGTAGCGGGACAGATCCATGCCGCCGGAGACGCGTTCGAGTTCCCGCTGATCGCTGCGCAGCACGAGCACCGTCGGGTACCCGCTGACCCCAAAGCGTTCGGCCCATGCCTGCGCACCGGCCGCATCGCCGTCGAGGTAGATCGGCACGAACAGCCGCAGGCGGTCGAGAAAGTCCCGGCGGCGGAAGACGGTCGCCTTGAGTTCCTGGCACGGCGGGCACCACACGGCCCCCCAGTACAGGAAGACCGGCTTGCCTGCGGCGCGCGCCGCCTCGAAGGCATCGGCGAGCTCGCCATCGAACCAGGCCACGCCCGGCGGTCGCAGCGACGGATCTCGCTGCGCCGGTGCCGCTGCGGCAGGGCCCGGGGGCAACTCGGCTGCGCCGGCGGCGAGCAGGTTCGCAGCGGCGCCGGCGGCGAGCAGGCATGCAAGAAGTGGTCTTGGCACGTCGATCCTTGCGGCAATCCGATCCTTGGCGATGGCGCCGGCGTGCAGCGTAGCTGCCGCCGCGGCAGCCCGGGCAAACCAAAGGGCCGCGGGCGGCGCGCGCCGCCATGATAAGTGCGCCCGGCACGCGCCTCGCGCGCCAACCCCTCACCCCTGCCCGAAGGGGGGAATCGGTCGCGGCCAGCGGATACACTGCTGGTTTGCGCGCCGGTTGGCATGACCCTCATGGCGGGGCGCCCGACAGGACGGCGGCCATGCGCCCGCGCAAACCCACTTGCCTCCCATGAATGCGCCGCAGGATCCGAAATGGCTTTTCCGCAGCGACACCGGCCTTGAGCCGCCGGCGCGCCTGCGGGAAATCCCGTACAACTACACCTCGTTCGCCGATCGGGAAGTCGTCATTCGCCTGCTCGGGGCCGAGGCCTGGCGCACGCTCGATGCCCTGCGCGGGGAGCGCCGGACCGGCCGCAGCGCCCGCATGCTCTACGAGGTCCTGGGCGAAATCTGGGTTGTGCAGCGCAATCCGTACCTGCAAGACGACCTGCTCGAGCAGCCCAAACGCCGGGCCTCGCTGATCGAGGCCTTGCAGCACCGCCTGCGCGAAATCGAGCTGCGGCGCGAGCCGGCCGACGCCGAGCGCGACGCCAAGGTCGGCGCGCTGCTCGATGCCGCCCGCGTGGCAGTGCGCGATTTTGCCCTCACCTTTGGGCAAATGCGGGAGTTGCGCCGCCGCGCGCGCCGCCTGCTGGGCCGGCACACCAGGGCCGACAACATCCGCTTCGATGCCTTCGCGCGCGTTTGCCACGTCACCGACGCCACCGACTGGCGAGTCGAGTACCCCTTCTTGGTCCTGTACCCGGATCGCGAGGACGAGATCCCGCGACTGGTGCGCGACTGCATCGAACTGGAGCTGACGATCATCGCGCGCGGCGGTGGCACGGGCTACACCGGGGGTGCGGTCCCGCTGAGCGCGCGCAGCGCGGTCATCAACACCGAAAAGCTCGAGCGCTGCGGCGAGGTCGAGCGCATCGTCTTGCCCGGCGTCGGCCACGCGATCCCGACCGTCTACTGCGAGGCCGGTGTCGTGACGCGGCGCGTCGCCGATACGGCCGAACGCGCCGGGTTCGTGTTCGCGGTCGATCCGACGTCGGCCGATGCCTCGTGCATCGGCGGCAATATCGCGATGAATGCCGGCGGCAAGAAGGCCGTCCTCTGGGGCACGGCGGTCGATAATCTGGCCTGGTGGCGCATGGTCGATCCGCAAGGCAACTGGCTCGAGGTCAGCCGGCTCGACCATAACCTGGGCAAGATCCACGACGTCGCGGTGGCGCGCTTCGAGCTCGTGTGGAAAGACGGCGCCCGCGCGCCGGACGCGGCGCGCGAACTGCGGCGCGAGCAGCTCGAGATTCCCGGCGCCCGCTTTCGCAAGCTTGGCCTGGGCAAGGACGTGACCGACAAGTTCCTCGGCGGCCTGCCGGGCGTGCAGAAGGAGGGTTGCGACGGACTGATCACGAGCGCGCGCTGGATCGTGCACCGCATGCCGACCCAGGTGCGCAGCTTCTGCCTGGAGTTCTTCGGCCCGGTACGCGAGGCCATTCCCAGCATCGTCGAGATCAAGACCTTTCTCGACGGCGCGCCCGGCGGCGCCGTGCTCGCCGGGCTCGAACACCTCGATGCCCGCTACCTGCGCGCCGTGGGCTATGCGACGCGCTCGCCCCGCGGCGGGCTGCCGCGGATGATCCTGCTGGGCGACATTGTCGGCGACCAGGAAACGGCGGTGGCGCAGGCGGCGGCCCAGGTCGTACGGCTGGCCAATGCGCGCGGCGGCGAGGGTTTTGTCGCGGTCAGCGCCGAGGCGCGCAAGTCGTTCTGGGCCGATCGGGCGCGCACCGCGGCCATCGCGCGGCATACGAACGCGTTCAAGATCAACGAAGACGTCGTGATTCCCCTGGCGCGCATGGGCGAGTACACCGACGCGATCGAGCGCATCAACATCGACCTGTCGATTGCCAACAAGCTGCAGATGCTCGACGCGCTCGAACAGTATCTGCAGTCGGATCTGGAGCTGGGGCGCAGCGAGGATCCGGATTCGCAGGCGCTGGCGCGCGAGGAACTGCTCGGCGACCGGGTGGCGCGCGCGCTCGAGCTGATCCGCGCGGCCCGCGCGCGCTGGGTCTGGTTGCGCGACCAGGGCGACTGGCACGAGCTGCAGGAGGGCAAGCTGCGGGTGTCCTGGAAGACCGAGGTGCGCGCGCCGCTGGCGCGGCTCTTCGGCGGCGCGATGTTCGTTCGCCTGCTCGAAGAGTGCGACGCGATTCATGCGCGCCTGCTCAAGGGACGGGTGTTCGTCGCCTTGCACATGCATGCCGGCGACGGCAATGTCCACACCAATATTCCCGTCAACTCGGACGATTACGAAATGCTGCAGACCGCTGCCCGCGCGGTGGCGCGCATCATGGCGGTGGCGCGGGATCTGGGCGGCGTCATCTCCGGCGAGCACGGGATCGGCATCACCAAGCTCGAGTTCCTGCGCGACGAGGAGCTGCAGCCGTTTCGCGCATTCAAGCAGCGCATCGACCCGCTGGGGCACTTCAACCGCGGCAAGCTGCTGCCGGGTGCCGACCTGGCCCGCGCGTACACGCCCAGTTTCAACCTGCTCGGGCACGAATCGCTGATCCTGCAGCACAGCGATCTCAAGAGCGTATCGGACGCCGTCAAGGACTGCCTGCGCTGCGGCAAGTGCAAGCCGGTATGCGCCACGCACGTGCCGCGCGCCAACCTGCCGTATTCGCCGCGCAACAAGATCCTGGCGACCTCCTTGCTGGTAGAGGCGTTTCTCTACGAGGAGCAGACGCGGCGCGGCGTGTCGCGGCGCCACTGGGATGAGTTCAGCGACATCGGCGATCACTGCACGCTGTGCCACAAGTGCGCGACGCCTTGTCCCGTCGATATCGACTTCGGCGACGTTTCCATGGTCGTGCGCGACCTCGTGCGCCGTGCCGGGCAGGCCCGCTTTCGACCGGGTGCGAAGGCATCGATGTTTTTTCTCAATACCACGCGGCCGCAGACGATCAAGCTGCTGCGCGCCACCTTCATCCGCGGCGGCTACGCGTTGCAGCGCATGGCGCATCGCCTGCTCGCCCTGCCGGCCAGGCGCCAGGCGCGCCGCCCGCCGGCTAGCACCGGCGACAGCGCGGCGCTGGCGCAGGTGATCCACTTTGTCAACAAGCGGCTGCCGGGCGGTCTGCCCAGCCGTACCGCGCGCAGTCTGCTGGGCATCGAGGACATGCGCACGGTTCCGATTTTGCGCGATCCGCGGCGCACGCGTGCCGATGCCGAGGCCGTGTTCTATTTTCCCGGCTGCGGGTCGGAGCGCTTGTTTTCCCAGGTCGGCCTGGCCACCCAGGCCATGCTCTGGCATTGCGACGTGCAAACGGTCCTGCCCCCCGGCTACCTGTGCTGCGGCTATCCGCAGCGCGGCAGCGGTCAATTTGACCGGGCGCAGAAGATCATCACCGAGAATCGAGTGCTGCTGCATCGCGTGGCCAACACGCTCAACTATCTGGATATCAAGACGGTCGTGGTGAGCTGCGGTACCTGCTACGACCAGCTCCAGGGGTACGATTTTGAGGCGATCTTTCCCGGCTGCCGGATCGTCGACATCCACGAATTCCTGCTCGGCAAGGGCGTGCGCATCGAAGGGGTGCAGGGCACGCGCTATGTCTATCACGATCCCTGCCACAGCCCCATGAAGCAGCAGGACCCGCTCAGGACGGTCAACTCGCTGCTGCGCACCCGGGACGGCGCCCGCATAGCCCGAAGCGAACGTTGCTGTGGCGAGGCCGGCACGCTGGCAGCCGCCCGGCCCGACATCGCCACCCAGTTGCGCTTTTCCAAGCAAGAAGAACTGGGCAAGGACCTGGCCCGCATGCGGGCCGACGGCTTTGACGGCGCATGCAAGGTGCTCACCTCCTGCCCCGCCTGCCTGCAGGGCCTGGCGCGTTATCGCGACGACCTTGCGGTCGAGGCGCAGTACCTCGTCGTCGAGCTGGCGCAGCGAATTCTGGGCGAGAGCTGGCTGGCCGATTTCGTCGCCCGCGCCAACGCCGGCGGCATAGAGCGGGTGCTGCTGTGAGCGAGCGCGGCACCGCGCGCCGGCCGGGACGCACCGTGGGCGCGGCGCCCGCGGCATGCGAGTTGTGCCGCGGCGACGGCGGCCGCGTCCTGTGGCGCGAGCAAGCGCTGCGCGTGGTGCTGGTCGACGATCGCGACTACCCGGGGTTCCTGCGCGTCGTGTGGAATGCCCACGTGCGGGAAATGAGCGACCTGGACGCCGGCGGCCGCGAGCGACTCATGGTGGCGGTATTTGCCGCGGAGGCCGCGCTGCGCCAGGCGCTGGCTCCCGACAAGATCAATCTGGCCAGCCTCGGCAACCTCACGCCGCATCTGCACTGGCACGTGATCCCGCGCTACACGGGCGACGCCCATTTCCCGCAGCCCATATGGGGCCCGCGCCAGCGTGATCCGGACGCCGCCGCGCTGGCGCAGCGGATGGCGCGACTGGCGGTACTGGGGCCGGCGATCGAGCAACATCTGCGCGGGGCACCGGTACCGCTCGCCGGGCAAAGCCGCTGAACGGTGGATACGGAGGTCGCATGGAACGGTTGCGCATAGCGGTGGTCTCGGATATCCACGGCAACCTGGCGGCGCTCGAGGCCGTCGTCGCCGACTTCACCGGGCGCGGGGTCGACGCGGTCGTGAACCTGGGCGACAGCCTGTCGGGTCCGCTGCTGCCGCGGGAAACCGCCGAGTACCTGATGGAGCAGGACTGGGCGCAGCTGGCCGGCAACCACGAGCGCCAGATTCTGGACAGTTCCGCGCCGCGCGGCGCTTCCGACGAGTACGCGCACTCGCAGCTCTCCGCGCGCGAACTCCAATGGATCGCCGCCCTGGGGCCGCGGGCGGACTACGCGGACGATGTCTTGCTGTGCCACGGCACTCCGCAGAGCGATCTGGTGTACTTGTTAGAGACGGTCGAACCGGCCCGCGTGCGCGTGGCCACGGCGCAGGAGATTGACGCGCGCCTGGGAGACGTTACCGCGGCGCTGGTCGTTTGCGGACACAGTCACGTGTCGCGCAGCGTGCGCTCGGCGCGCGGACAGCTGATCGTCAACCCCGGCAGCGTCGGCCTGCCCGGGTACTTTGCCAGCGCGCCCCACGCGCACGTCATCGAGAATGCCTCGCCGGACGCTCGCTACGCCATCGTCGAACGACAGGCCGGACGCTGGACGTCCTCCCTGATCGCGGTGCCGTACGATTTTCGCTCGATGGCCGAGCTGGCACGCCGGCGCGGGCGGGCCGAGTGGCACCGGGCACTGTTGACCGGTTACGTCTCGAACTGAGGCGTGCGCCCGGGTCACTGGGCGCTCGAGACCTCGGTGCAGTGCTCGAGCTGCTGCTTGGGATAGTCCTTGAGGATCTCGTCAATCTTTGCTTCGGTGGCCGCGTCGATGCCGCTCACGCGCAGCCGCATCGCGTGATTGACCGTGCTCGCCGAGGTCCGGTCGGCCAGGCCGATGGCAGCCAGGCGCGCGCGCGCCTTCTTGGCAGCGCTCTCCGAAGGGAAGTTGCCGATTTCCACGCAGGTGACCGAAGGCCGTTCCGCCGCGGCAACATCGGCCTTGGGCACGGGGGCGGCCGCGACCGCCGCGGCCGCATTGCGCTCGGCCTGGCCACGCAAGCGGGCCAGATCGGCGTCGCTCAGGACCCGAAAGCGGCCGGGCTCGATCTGCAGCTGCATGCGCCCAGGCTCGCGCACCGAGTCCACCGGTTCCCCCAGCAGCATCCAGGCGCCCAGCAACACGTTGGCGGCCAGCAGGAGGAAGAAGAACGCCTTCATGGAGTCCGATTGGCGATCGCGTCGGCGGCCCGGGCCCGCGCACGGTGCCACAAACCCAGTAGCACGAGATCGGGTTCGAGCGCCATTGTGCCCAATCCGGGCTGCGCCTGCAGCAGCGCTAGGAGCCGGGCGCCATTGCCGCCCGATAGCACGAGCTGCACGGTCCCGCCGGCATGTTCGCCGATGCGCCGCGCACGGCGTTCGATCAAGCCCAGCTGGGCGTCGAGAATGCCCGTGCGTATGGCATCGTCCGTGTCGACCGGGTGGGCGACGTAGTTGCCTGCCGCCAGCGGCAGGCGGGCCGTGCCCTGCGCCAGGCTGGCGCGCATCAACTCCAGGCCCGGCACGATGACGCCGCCGAAAAAGGCTCCATCCTCGCCCAGGCCGTCGATGGTCGTGGCGGTACCGGCGTTGATCACGGCCAAGGTGCCATGCGCAAAGCGCGCTCGCGCGCCGATGAGCGCGTGCCAGCGGTCCGGCCCCAGCTGCAAGGGGTCGCGATAGCAATTGCGCAGCACGATGCGGTCATGGTCGAAGCCGGCGGCCGCGCCGAGCCACTCGACGGCCGGCAAGCCGGCCGCGTGGATCGCCTCTTCGATCGCGCCCACCTTGTCTGCCGCCGCAACGGCGCAACCCCAGCTTGCCTCAGGTACGCGCCCACCCGGCGGTCCCGCGGCCAGCGACAGCGCATGGCCCAGTGCTGCCGCGACGCGGGCTTGCAGCCCCGGGGTGTCGATCGCCAGCGTGCCCTGCAATTGCTGCCCGGCCGCAAGCTGGTCGCGCGCTCCGCTGCCGGGCGAGAGCGACGATGCGGCGGCCGCCGGCACCAGCGCCCATTTGAGCGCCGTGTTGCCGACGTCGAGCAGCAGCCAGCTCATGGCAACTGCCGGCGGCCGCCGTCCTCGCCCAGCGGGACCGCGCGCAGGCTCATTTCGCCGCTGATCAAGGCGCGCAGCCCGTCCTCGCACTCGAGCAACAGGCGCCCCTGGTCGTCGACCCCGCGGACGATCCCGCTCAGTGGCGCTTGGTCCGTTGCCTGCAGAATCACCTGCTGACCAAGGAAGGCAAGCCAGGCGTTGTAGCGCGGGCGCAGGGCAGCAAAGCCGCACTCGTCGAAGCGCCGGGCCGCATCGATCATGGCCGCGGCGAAGCGCGCCAACCAAAGTTCGCGCGCGGCGAGCAGCGCTTCGCGTCCGAAGCACTCCGCCAGCTCGGCAACGGGTTGCTCAATGGCCAGCCGCTGGGCGGGGTCGAGGACCAGGTTCAGGCCCATGCCGATCACCAGGGTCCGGGCGCCGCGCGGATCGTCGGCCATCTGCGTCAGGATGCCCGCCAGCTTGCGGCCGCCGAGCAAGACATCGTTGGGCCACTTGAGTTGCACGTCGACGCCGTGGGCATGCAGGCATTGGGCAATCGCGAGGCCGCCGGCCAGGGTCACCGCGGCGCTCGCGGCCGGATCGCTGCGCCAGGACAGCGCCAGCGAAAACAGCAAGGACCCGGTGTCCGAGCCGTGCCAGGCACGGTTGTCGCGGCCGCGCCCGGCCGTTTGCCGCATCGCGGCGCGCAGGACCGCGCGCGGCGGTGCGCCGATGCGTGCCCGGGCGATGAGGTCCGCATTGGTCGAGGCGGTCGAGACGATCACCTCCAGATCGAGGTCGGATCGCTGCAGGTGTTGCGCAAGGGCGTTCCTGGACAGCATTGCCGCCGTCTCGCCGGCCGCGGCGCCGGTCGAACCGTGGGAGGACGCCGGATCCGGCGCGACCCCGGGGGCGATGGGATTGCTTGCGCTCAAGAGTGCGTCTCGGCTGCCAAGAGAAGCTTGCGTTGCAGAAAGCACGGCGTCCGGTCCTTGCGGCCCAGGCACGCCGGGTCCGGCTGCCGGGAATTTAGCATCGAAAAAAATCGGTCCTTCCTGGCGCGGGCGCCGTCCGGCGGCAGGGCATACACTTGTGCCTACCCCCCCTGCACCCGACAGTACCGCATGAGCTATTTTCAGCGACACGTTTTTTTCTGCCTGAACGAGCGCGATCCCCCCGATGCCTGCTGCGCGAACCATCACAGTGCGCAAATGCAGGCCTACGCGAAGGAGCGAGTAAAGGCGCTGGGCATCAACGGGGCCGGCAAGGTCCGCATCAACAAGGCCGGCTGCCTGGATCGCTGTGAACAGGGCCCCTGCCTGGTCGTCTACCCGGAAGCGGTCTGGTATACCTATGTCGATAGGCTGGATATCGATGAGATCATCAAATCGCACCTTGTGGGCGGCAAGATCGTTGAACGCCTGCGACTGCCCTGAGGCCGCGACGGGCAAAAGTCGCCAAGCGCCGTGAGACCCATCAGCGAGCGTCGCAACCTCGACGGTCCGGCCGGTCGCATCGAGTGCGTGTTGGAACGCCCGGTGGGATCGGTGCGCGGCTTTGCGTTCATCGGCCACCCGCACCCGCTCTACGGCGGCAGTCTCGACAACAAGGTTGCCGCGACGCTGGCGCGAGCATTCCTGGCGCTGGGCTGGGTTGCCGTGCGGCCCAATTTCCGCGGCGTCGGGGACAGCGAGGGAACGCACGACGGCGGCCGGGGGGAGACCGAAGATTTCCTCTTCCTGGTAAGCCAGGTGCCGCGGCTGCCGCAGTGGAAGATGCTTGTGGCGCAGCCGGTGCCCATCGCCCTGGCGGGTTTCTCCTTTGGCAGCTACGTGGCGGCCGGTGCCGCGCAGGATCTGGCGCAACGCTCGCGGCCGGTACAGGCGCTGGTGCTGGTCGGCACGGCCGCCGGCAAGTGGCCGGTGCCCAGGGTCGATCCGGCGGCCCTGGTCATACACGGGGAGCTCGACACGACGATCGCGCTTGCCGATGTCTTTGCCTGGGCGCGCGAATCCGAGGTTCCGGTGGTCGTGATCCCCGGCGCCGACCATTTCTTCCATCGCCGGCTCACCACGCTCAAGCGGCTGGTCGTGCAGAACCTGGCGGGCGCGGCGCAGCTTGCCGGGGCGGGCGGCGAGAGCGCCGTCCCTTCGGACGCGGAACAGGGCGCGGGCGATGGCTAGCGGCGAGCCGGACCCGCGCGCGCACCGGCAGGCGGCGCCGGGTGCGCTGGTATTTCCCATGGACTTCCCGATCAAGATCATGGGACACAACCGGCTCGAATTCGAGCCGCAGATGATCGCCATCGTGCGCACCCATGCACCCGATTTTGACCTTGGAACCGTGGAGGTGCGCCAGTCACGCGGCGGCAAGTACCTGTCGCTGACCGTGACCATACGCGCCCAATCGCGCGCCCAGCTCGACGCGGTCTATCTGGAATTGACCCGCCATCCCTTGGTCAAGGTGGTCTTGTGACGGGACCGCCGCAGCTGCGCGACCTGGGCCGGGTCGGCTATCTCGAGGCCTGGCAGGCGATGAAGGAGTTCACGGCCCGGCGCGACGACGCCACCGCCGACGAACTCTGGCTGGTCGAGCATCCGGCTGTCTACACCCTGGGGCAGGCGGCGCGCCGCGAGCACCTGCACCTGGCCGGCGCGGTGGCGGCGGGCGCCATCCCGGTGATCGCCACCGATCGCGGCGGCCAGGTCACCTACCACGGACCCGGGCAGGTCGTGGTCTACACGCTGATCGACTTGCGCCGCGCGGGATTTTTCGTGCGCGAGCTGGTGTATCGCATCGAGGAGTCCGTGATCCAGACGCTCGAGCAGTACGACCTTGTCGGCGTGCGCATCCGCGGTGCGCCCGGCGTCTACGTCCGGTCCGCGCGACCGGCCGATGCACCGAACGTAGAGCCGCGCTTTGCCGGCTTGGCAAAGATTGCGGCCCTGGGAATCAAGGTGCATCGCGGCTGCAGCTATCACGGGGTGGCGCTCAATGTAGCCATGGATTTGGGCCCGTTTGCGGCGATCGATCCCTGTGGCTACCGCGGCCTGGCGGCCGTTGACTTGGCTACACTCGGGGTTCGCACCGACTGGCGCACGAGCGCGCAGCGACTGACCGAGCGGCTGGGGGCGCACCTGGCACCCGCGGGCCGCGCCGCTGCGGAGCAGTCGCGGGCTTTGCGCGCGGACCCCGTCGCCGGCAACGGTTGAGCTTGCGCGCCGCTGCCCGGGTGGCAATTGCCAACGCAGGAGAGAATTTGTCTAGCACCGATGCCAACACCGGTTCTGCCGCCCTCGGGCCCGCACCCTTGGCGGGCGCCAAGCAAAAAGGCGCGGACAAGACCGCGCGCATTCCCGTCAAGGTCGAACGTGGCGGCGAGCGGCTCAAGAAGCCCGAATGGATCCGGGTGAAGATGGGCTCGGAGTCGTCGCGCTTCTACCAGGTCAAGGAAATCCTACGCGAGCACCGCCTGCACACCGTGTGCGAGGAGGCGACCTGCCCCAACATCGGCGAGTGCTTCGGCAAGGGCACTGCGACCTTCATGATCATGGGCGACAAGTGCACCCGGCGCTGCCCCTTCTGCGACGTGGGCCATGGCCGGCCCGAGGCGCTCGACGCCCAGGAGCCGCAGCACCTGGCCCAGACGATTGCCGCGCTCGGTCTGCACTATGTGGTCATCACCTCGGTGGACCGCGACGACCTGCGCGACGGTGGTGCGCAGCACTTCGTCGACTGCATCCGGGCGGTGCGCGCGCGCTCGCCGGCCACGCAGATCGAGATCCTGGTGCCGGACTTTCGTGGACGGCTCGAGCGCGCCCTCGAGATCCTGGCGCAGTCGCCGCCGGACGTGATGAACCACAATCTGGAGACCGTGCCGCGCCTGTATCGCCAGGCCCGTCCCGGGGCCGACTACGCGCACTCGCTGGCCCTGCTGCGGCAGTTCCGCGAGCGCGTCCCCGCCGTGCCGACCAAGAGCGGCCTGATGGTCGGCCTGGGCGAGACCGACGAGGAGATCGTCCAGGTCATGCGCGATCTGCGCGGCAACGGCGTCCGGATGCTCACGATCGGCCAGTATCTGGCGCCCAGCGAACACCACTTGGCGGTGCAGCGCTACGCTGCGCCCGAGGTCTTTGCGCAGTTCGAGCGCGAGGCGCGCGCCATGGGCTTCGCCCACGCGGCCTGCGCGCCGCTGGTGCGCAGCTCCTACCACGCCGACCGGCAAGCGCAGGCAGCCGGCCACGCCCCCCGCTGAGCGCGGTCGCTAGCTTCCCCGCGTGCGGCTGGCGCCGGCGCGCGGGCGTTAGGTCTTTAGCCGGTAGCCGGTACGGAATATCCAGGCGACCATTGCCAGGCAGGCAAGCAAGAAACCCAGCGTCATCACCAGGCTGATGCCGACGCCCACATCCGAATTGCCGTAAAAGCTCCAGCGAAAACCGCTGATCAGATAGACGACCGGGTTGAACAGGGTAACGGTGCGCCACGCCGGCGGCAGCATGTCGATGGAATAGAAGGCGCCACCCAGAAACGACAGCGGGGTCACGACCAGCATGGGAATGAACTGCAGCTGCTCGAAGCTCTTGGCCCAGATGCCGATGACGAACCCGAAGAGGCTGAACGTTGTCGCCGTCAGCACCAGGAAGCTGACCATCCAAAGCGGGTGCTGGATCTGGATCGGTATGTAGATGGCCGCCGTCGACAGGATGATCAGCCCCAGGGCGATCGACTTGGTTGCCGCCGCGCCGACGTAGGCCAGCACGATCTCCCAGGGGGAAACCGGCGCCGAGAGGATCTCGTAGATGGTCCCGGTGAACTTGGGGAAATAGATGCCGAAGGACGCGTTGGACAGGCTTTCCGTGAACAGCGACAGCATGATCAGCCCGGGGACGATGAAGGCGGCGTAGGGTACGCCGTGCACCTCGCTCATGCGCGAGCCGATGGCGGCGCCGAATACCACGAAGTAGAGCGAGGTCGTGATCACCGGCGTGAGCACGCTTTGCAAGACGGTGCGCAGGGCGCGCGCCATCTCCAGCCGGTACAGCGCCCAGACGCCGTGGCCGTTGAAGGCCAGGGAGCTCACTGCCCCGCTCCGCTACGCTCACTCACCAGGCGCACGAAGATGTCCTCCAGGGAGCTTTGCCGCGTGTTCAGATCCTGGAACGCGATGCCCAGATCGCCCATGCGCTGCAGCAGCGCGGGAACACCCGTACCTTCCTCGACGGCGTCGAAGTTGTACTCGATCTCGTGCCCCTGCTCCTTGAGGACCAGGCTCCAGTCGCGCAACTCCGCCGGGATCATCTGCAGCGGCTGGCGCAGATGCAGGGTCAACTGCTTTCTGCCTAGCTTCTTCATCAGGTCCGTCTTGTTCTCGACCAGGATCAACTCGCCCTTGTTGATGACGCCGATCCGGTCGGCCATCTCCTCGGCCTCATGGATGTAGTGCGTGGTCAGGATGATGGTCACCCCGCTGTCGCGCAGTCCGCGCACCAGGGCCCACATGTCGCGGCGCAGTTCCACGTCCACCCCCGCGGTCGGCTCGTCGAGGAACAGGATCTGCGGCTCGTGGGCCAGTGCCTTGGCAATCATCACGCGCCGCTTCATGCCGCCCGACAGGGCCATGATGCGCTCCTTGCGCTTGTCCCACAGCGAGAGGTCGCGCAGCAGCTTTTCGAGGAATGGTGGGCTCGGTGCGCGCCCGAAAAGGCCGCGGCTGAAGCTCACGGTGGCCCAGACCGTCTCGAAGGCGTAGGTGCTCAATTCCTGCGGCACCAGACCGATGAGCGCGCGCGCGGCGCGGTAGTCGCGCACGATGTCGTGGCCGTCGGCCACCACAGTGCCCGTGGTCGGCGTGACGATGCCGCAGATGATGCCGATGAGGGTGGTCTTGCCTGCCCCGTTGGGCCCGAGTAAGGCGAAGATCTCGCCCCGGCGGATCTCCAGATCGATGGCCGTCAGCGCCTGCAGGCCCGATGCATAGGTCTTGGACAGTTGGGCGACGCGCAGGATGGGCGGCATGCGTACGATCGTAGCGAACTTGCCCGGCCTGCTCGCCTACCCGGCGCTCTCCACCTGCGGCGGCAGGGGACAGTCGAGCGCCGCGCACAACGTGCGCAGGCAGCTCGCGGCCTTCCAGTGCGAAGTGCCGTCGACAAAGGCGATGGCCATACAGGCCTTGATGAGCAAGGGCTTTTGCAGCGGTGCCAGGGTCGCGAGGCGGTCGAAGGCGGCCGAGACCCGGGCGAGCGCAATCGCCTGCTGCGGCACCAGCGGACCGACACCGGGCAGCAGCGCCGTGCCGGCATCGAAGGCCCGCTCGGGCTCTTGCGGCAGCCGGACGCAGGCGATCAACGACATGACCAGGCCCGCTTCCGCGCCGACGTCCTCCAGGCGCAGCGCCCGCCCCGGACCGTTCGTCGGGCGGGCCGGCGCGAGGCGTCGCTTGAGCACGGAGAACAACAGGAATTCGGCCAGGGTGATGCGACCGTCGGCCTGGATCAGCGCGTACGCCAGGCGCAGCAAGGGATCGCGCTGTGCGGGGGTCAGGGTTCGCAGGGCGGGCATCGACAGGTCCAGCAGCGGCAAACGCCAGCCCGGCGGCAGGCTCGCGATGGTTGCCGCGAAGCGTTCGATCGGCGGGGCGGCATCGCTGCCGAAGCGCTCGACGGCGGCCGCCAGCTGCTGGGCGCGAATCCGCGGGTCGGTGTCGAGGAGCATCGACAGCACCAGCAGTTGCGCCTGGGTGGCATCGGACAGCGCCGGCCGCAGCCCGAGCGCATCGACCTGCGCCGGCAGGCTGGCGCCAAACGAGGTACCGGCGGCCGTCGCGGTCCCGATGCTCGCGTGCAGGGCGCCGGCGATCGCGGCTCCGGCCGCAGCAGAAGCGCCGACCGTCCCGGCCACCGGGCTGAGCAGCGTGGCCGAAACCTCGGCGGGCGTCAGCGGCCGGTACTCCAGGGGCGGCTGATCGGCTTGTGGCGGCACCGGTTCGACCGGCAGCTCGTCGGCTGGCAGGTATTCCACGGGCCGGCCGTAGATCCGGCGCAACCGTTCACGCAGCGGCGGGTGCGAGGCGAGGATACCGCTGGCCAGCGAGAGGCTGATCGGCGCCATGAACATGTGCGACAAGGTCTCGGCGTGTATGTGATTCACCGCGCCGCCGCCCTCGGCGTCCAGGCCGCCGATCTTGCGCAGCGCGCCGCCGATGCCGTCGGGGTTGCGGGTGAATTGCACGCTGCTGGCGTCGGCGAGGAATTCGCGCTGGCGCGAGACGCTGGCCTTGATCAAGCGCCCGAAGAAGACGCCGATGTAGCCAATGGCCAGCACTGCCAGTCCGGCGAGCAGCAGGACGCTGGTGCCCGAATCGCGCGAGCGCTCGCGCGAATTGCCGATAGCCGTCAAGAAGCGCCCGAACAGTGCCAGCAAGAGCAGGCCCTGCAGCACGCCGATCAGCCGCAGGTTCAGGCCCATGTCGCCGTTGAGGATGTGGCTGAACTCGTGCCCGATCACCCCCTGCAACTCGTCCCGGTTCAGACGCGCGAGCGCGCCGCGGGTAACCGTGACGATCGCATCGCTGGGGTGCAGGCCCGCGGCGAAGGCGTTGATGCCGCCCTCGACGTCGAGCACGTACGCGCGCGGCGCGGGTATGCCCGAGGCGAGCGCCATCTCCTCGATGACGTTGAGCAGCCGGCGCTCCAGCGGGTCGCGCGTGCCCGGATCCACCGGGCGGGCTCCGACCATGCGCGCGACCGCTTCGCCGCCGGCGCGCAGGTCCAGAATCTGCTGGATCGTGCCGCCGACGATCATCAGCAGCACCACGGCGGTGGTAGTTTCGAAAAAGTAGTTTGGCAGCGCGGAAAATCCGTAGCGGGCCCAGGCGCCGTGTCGCGCCAGCACGGCGAAGTAGATGCCGGCCAGGGCCGCGTTTACCGCCAGCACGATCGCGATCACGGCAAGCAAGAAGAGCGCGATCAGCAGGCGGCTGGAACGGCGGGCCGCGTCCTGCTGCTGGAAGAAATTCATCGCCATGGGTTCATCGCCGCGCGCGCGGCGGCGCAGGCGCGCGACGGGCCAGGCGTGGGCGCGGGGGCGCGATCCGGGCAAGCACCGGTGCGCCGATCAGAACTGGACCCGCACCGCTTTCTTCTCCTCGGCAGATTCGGTCGCCGCGAGCTGCTCCGCAGCCTTGAAGGCAAAGGCGTTGGCCACCAGGTTGCCGGGGAAGCGCTCGACCGCGATGTTGTAGCTCATCACGGTGTCGTTGAAGGCCTGGCGCGCGAAGGCGATCTTGTTTTCCGTGCTCGTGAGCTCCTCGCTGAGTTGCAGCATGTTCTGGTTGGCTTTGAGGTCCGGGTATGCCTCGGCAACCGCGAAAAAGCGCGTCAGGCACCCGCCCAGGGCCTGCTCCGCGGCCCCCAACTGCTTTACCGCCTCGGCGTTCGTCGGATCGGCCGACGCGCTGGTATGCGCCACCACCGCCGAATTGCGCGCCTGGGTCACGGCCTCGAGCGTCTCGCGCTCGTGCTTGATGTACCCCTTGGCGGTTTCCACCAGATTGGGAATCAGGTCGTAGCGCCGCTTGAGCTGGACATCGATCTGGGCGAAGGCATTCTTGACCTGGTTGCGCAGGCC
>Ga0209415_10001112_pt1 | contig 51078 bp, 31 predicted proteins | sample PeaSoiSIISIP2007_FD_187696 | JGI IMG/M metagenome (GOLD analysis project Ga0209415, IMG submission 187696) | Peat soil microbial communities from Weissenstadt, Germany - SII-SIP-2007 (SPAdes) (version 2) | ecosystem: Environmental > Terrestrial > Soil > Wetlands > Peat | place: Germany... | reverse complement strand
CATCGGGCAGGCCATTTTGGAGTGCGGTGGCAAGCGAAGCGCGACACCGCTTTGGCTCGGGCAGCGGCTGGCGTTCCTGGATGTCCCGCGCGGCCCAAAGCGCCGTCGCCGCTTCGCTCTGCCGGCGCACTCCAGATTCCGACTTTGTCAACCGCCCTGGATGATGAACCGGACCGGCTCCGTTTGACTGGTGGGCAGGCGTGGCTTAGGGTTAACCTTATTCCATCAATTAGGGAACAGAGTAATGCAGGGCCGGCTTCAATTATGAAGCACGAAGTATGAAGCCTGAGTTGAAGGGGGTCTCCTTTCGGGGCCTTCACCCTCTCGGTGCGGCCCTGGCCATTCTGCTGCTCGGCCTGGCGCCGGCCTGGGGCCAGAGTTCGGCCGCCACCACGCGGGCGCTCGACCTCGATGGCAACGAAAGCTACGTCGAATTGCCACCGGCCCTCTTTACCAACCAAGTGGTCACGGTCGAAGGGTGGGTGAAGTGGCGCGAGTTCGGCGTGTATTCCCGGTTCTTCCAGTTCTCCGACGCAGCGCTCCAGATCGCTCTAATGAACGAAAGCACGAGTTCCAGCTTGAAACTCGAACGGTTCCGCGCGCCGGTGTTCGAGGATCTCAAAGTGATTCGAGTCCCCAATTTGCTTGCCACCAACCAGTGGGTTCATCTGGCGATGGTAGCGGGCGCCAGTTTCTCCAAGCTCTATTTTAACGGCGTGCTGCTGGCCACAAACGAGGTCCCTTTCAATTGGCAGCCCATTCCATTGCCGCCACGCAAGAACTTCCTCGGGCGCAGCGTCATGAAGGGCAACACGATGGCCGAACCCGACACCGAACTCAACGGCCAGATGGCGGAGGTCCGGCTATGGGCCGGTGAGCGCACCGCGGAGCAAATCAAGGCCAACCTCTTCGCGCGTCTCACGGGCCAGGCAGAGGGCCTGCTGGCGCTCTGGAACTTTGCGGACGGCACGGCTCGCGATGCGTCCACCAACGGGCGTCACGGCAGACTCGTCGGCCACGCCCGCGTGGTGGCGGCCCAACTCCCCGGCCGGGCGCAATTACTCCAACCCGCGGTCATCTTCGGAACGGTCAAGGATGAAACGGGCAAGCCCGTGCCGGACGCCACGATTCGCCTCCGGCACCCGGGAGCGGCGATCTCCACGGCCACTTCCGGCCCGGATGGGAGCTACGCCGCGGCAGGCAGGGGATATGACACCTTCGATATCGAGGCCGGCGCCAGCGATCTGGGAACTTGGAAGCTGGGCGTCGCCTGTCCGCGCGGCCAGCGCACGGAAGTGAACCTCACCCTCTTCAAGGCGGTGAGCATCGCCGGGCGCGTAACCGCCTTCGACGGCTCGTTGATCCCGGGTGTCGTGGTCCAGGTGGTGCGCGCCCGCGCACCAGCGCCCGAACCCGGCAGACTCGCCACGCCCGGACTTGTGGCGACTACGTTCACCACCGCAGCCACCACCAACGACTCCGAGTCTTACCATTTCGCGAGGCTCCGGCCGGGAGATTACCGCGTGAGAATCCACGTCCCGGATGCCCGTATCGAGTACCATGAAGGCGAGGTCCTGCACGTGGCGCCCGGCAAGACGGTCACCGCCGACTTCCAGGTCGCGCCCTTCCGCAAGGGCCGGTGGCGGCGCTACTCGACCGCCAACGGCTTGCCGGCCACCCGGGTCTATGACCTCCAGTTCACGCCCGACGGGATGCTCTGGCTGGCCACACCAAGCGGGGTCTCTCGCTTCGACGGCCTTAAATTCACCAACTGGTCGAAGCGGGATGGGCTCATTGACAACCGCGTCTTTTGCCTCCATCCGGATAAGACCGGCCTCCTTTGGTTCGGCACGGAGGAGGGCGCTTGCCGCTTCGACCCAAACACCGGCCGCTTCCAGAGTTTTCCCAGCGGAACCAACGGCCTGACGGCCGGCCGCGTGTTCGACATCGAAGCGGCACCGGATGGCACCGTCTGGTTGCGCACGCGCGAGGGGTTGTCGCGGTTTGACGGCCAGTCGTTCCATCCGGTGCCCGGCGTCCCTCGCATCAACCACAGTCCGATCGGCGAAAGTCCGGGCTGGACCAAGACCAAGGCCCTCGCGGTGGATCGCCAGGGCCGCGTCTGGACGGTCACCGAGGGTGACGACCTCTGGCGCATCGAGGGGACAAACGTGGTTCGGCTCACCCCAGCCAACGGTCTGGCCACGCACAACCAGGATGCCCTGCATGTCGCGCCGGACGGCGCCGTCTGGTTTCAGGATTGGACGGGTGCGGCCGGGACCGGGGGTGTCACCCGCTACGACGGTCAGCGTTTCGAGACCTTGCGCGTGCAGGATATGGGGGTTTTTTCGGGTGTGACCGCGATCGAGACGACCGCCGATGGCAGCTTGTGGTTTGGGCACATTAACGGCCTCGTAACCCGCTACGACCCCCGGGCCGGAACCTTCGTCCGCTTTGGCCAGGGGCTGGGAGCCCCGTCGACTCAAGTGGCCAGAATCCAGACCGGTCCCGATGGCGCGCTGTGGTTTGCCTCGGCCAGCGGGCTCTATCGCTACGAAGAAGGGGGCTTGGTCAACTATACCAAGGCCGATGGGCTGCCCGGGGATGAGGTTGAAGGCATTGCTGTCACCACGGATGGCACGCTCTGGTTTAAAGATGTCAATCCGACATTCCTGGTCTGTTGGGAGCCGCACCGTACGAATCGGTGGGAAAATCCGTTCGTGAACGCCGAGAGCCTGGGACTTCCAAGCCTGGAAGTCGGTGGCCTCGAGCCGGACGCAAAAGGCGGCCTTTGGGTGGGCGGCAGCCTGGGAAAAGGGGTGTATTACTACGACCCGGCCGCTAACGCCGGGTCGGAGAAGCCGTTCCGAAAGGTGACGGGGCCGGACCTTCTTGGGCAAGGATACAATTATGCGTTTCACGCTGATTCCGAAAACACCCTCTGGGTCGGAAAAATGAGGGCCGGGTTATACCGGGTCCGGCTGAAGGATATGTGGACGAGCAATGCGGTGGCCGAGAAGGTGGCGGGCGTCACGAACTGGGTGGCCACGATTTATCAAGATGCTCAGGGCGCCATTTGGACCTCAGCCCGGTTTTTAGATCAACCGATTTCCCGCGTTCGCGGAGCGGAGGTGCAGTGTTTCTCCGCTGACACCACCGGCGGCGGGCTGCCGTCAGGCCCGGTCCGCTGTTTCCAGGAAGGACCGGATGGAGGCCTCTACCTTGGCACCACCGCCGGCCTGGCGCGCTACGACGGAAACCAGTTTTCCGTCTTGCAGGGAACCGCGGATCGTCCCGTGCCCGCGGGGGACATCCGGTCCATGCTTCGCGATTCAGAAGGCGTCCTGTGGTTCGCCACGGACTCGGGCCTGTACCGTTACGACGGCATCACCTGGTCCTCGCTGGACCAGGAGGACGGCTTGCCCAGTTCGATCATTCACACCATCGCCCAAGATCGGCAGGGGGATTTTTGGATCGGCACGGACAAGGGCCTGACCCGCTACCGGCCCCCCCGGGAGAAACTGGTCCCGCCCGAGCTGATCGTGAAAACCGGCTCGGAACACCGGAGCACAGAAGCGCTCCCCGCCATCAACTCCGGCCAGTTGGTGGGATTCCGGTTCAATGCGGCGGATTTCAAAACCCAGCCGCCCCGGCGTTTCTTTCGTTCCGCGATCGTGCCGGGCCGGGTGGCGAGCCCGCCCGCCCATCGCGACCCCGCCTGGGGCGAGCCGACGCTCGCGGCGCAATTCGACTGGAATCCTGCCGGACCTGGCGACTACACCTTCTTCGTTCAGTCCATCGACCGTGACCTGAACTATTCGGAACCGGCGCGGGCCTGCCTGAGGGTCGTCACGCCGTGGTATGCCAACGCCTGGATGACGGTTCCGGGCGGGGGCGGGATTCTGGGGTTGCTCGGCTGGGCATTCGCGGCCCGGATGCTCTATGCGAACAAGCGGCGCGAGGCGGAGCGGCTGCGCGAGCAGATGCTCGAACAGGAGCGGCAGTCTCACGCCGCCTTGGAGCGGGAAGTTGTCGAACGCAAGCAAGCCGAGGAATACTACCAGGCCCTGGTCGAGTCGATCCCGCACATCGTCGTGCGCAAAGACCGCGAGGGACGATATACCTTCACCAACTCGACCACCCGAGGATGGGCGGGGTTCAAGGGGCGCGAGATGCTCGGCCAGGACGACTCGGTTTGGGCGCCCCCGGAACTCGCCCGCCAAATCCGGCAGCTCGACGAAGAAGTCCTCGCCACCGGCAAAACGGTTGAGAACGTGCGCCGCATTGAAGTCCCGGGCCTCATTCCCAGGATGTTTCTCCACTCGATCCGCTCCCCGATCCGCGACGACCTCGGCAACATCGTCGGCGTGCAGATGCTGGCCTGGGATGTCACCCACGAGAAAGAGACCGAGGAGGCCCTGCGCAGCGCCAAGGAAGCCGCCGATGCCGCCAACACCGCCAAGAGCCAGTTCCTGGCCAACATGAGCCACGAGTTGCGCACGCCCCTCAACGCCATCATCGGCTACAGCGAGATGCTCCAGGAAGAGGCCGGGGACCTGGGCACCCAGGAATTGGTGCCGGACCTGGGGAAAATTCACGCCGCGGGCAAGCACCTGCTCGGCCTCATCAACGACATCCTCGACCTGTCCAAAGTCGAGGCCGGCAAGATGACGCTCTTCCTGGAATCGTTCGACGTGGCCAAGCTGGTCCAGGACGTGGCCGCCACCGTCCGGCCCCTGGTAGCGAAAAGCGGCAACCGCCTCGAAGTCGAGTGCCCGCTTGATATCGGCCCGATGCGCGCCGACCAGACCAAAGTGCGCCAGGTCCTGTTCAACCTCTTGAGCAACGCGAACAAGTTCACGGCGAGCGGCCGGATTCGTCTGAGCGTGGAGCGTGAGATTAGTGGGGCAGGCACCCTGCCTGCCGGCAGGCAGGATGCCTGCCCCACTCCGGCTCCACGCTCCGACGCTCCGACGCTCCACTTCCGCATCAGCGACACCGGCATCGGCATGACGCCGGAGCAAGTCGCCAAGCTGTTCCAGCCGTTCACCCAGGCGGAGGCCTCGACCACGCGCAAATACGGCGGCACCGGCCTGGGCCTGGCCATCAGCAAGAAATTCTGCCACATGATGGGCGGCGACCTCACCGTCGCCAGCGAGCTGGGCAAAGGCTCGACTTTCACCGTGAGCCTGCCGCTAGAGCCGCGCCAGGACCCGAGCGGCGGCCAGGATGGCCGCGCCAGGACTGGGGCGCGACAGGAGCCTGCTGAGCCCCATCCGCAATCGCCCATTGCCAATCGCCAATCGCTCGTCCTGGTGGTCGACGACGAGGCCGCCGCGCGCGACCTGGTCCAGCGCACCCTTGCCAAGGAAGGCTATGGCGTCCGCACCGCCGCTTCCGGGGCCGAAGGTTTGGCCCTGGCCCGCCAGCTCAAACCCGCCGCCATCACGCTTGACGTGATGATGCCCGGCATGGACGGTTGGGCCGTCCTCACCGCGCTCAAGGCCGACCCGCTCACCGCGAACATCCCCGTCATCATGACCACCATCGTGGACGACAAGAACCTCGGCTTCGCCTTGGGCGCCGCGGACTATTTCATCAAGCCGATCGACTGGAACCGGCTGCTGGCGGTGCTCGAGAAACACCGCAAACGCGTGGCCGACTCCTGCGTCCTGATCGTCGAAGACGACCCTCAGACCCGCGAGATGCTGCGCCGCGCCGCCGAGAAACAGGGCTGGCAGGTCGTCGAGGCCGCCAACGGGCGCGTGGGCCTCGAACGCGTGGCCGAGCGCGCGCCCGGCGTCATCCTGCTCGACCTGATGATGCCCGAGATGGACGGCTTCGAGTTCATGGAAGGGCTGCGCCGCCGCCCCGAATGCCGTCACCTTCCCGTCATCGTCGTGACCGCCAAGGACCTGACCGAGGAAGAGCGCCGCCGGCTCAACGGCCACGTCATCCAAATCCTCCAAAAGGGCGGCTACTCGACGGGCGAGCTCCTCGAGGAGATACGGAAACTCCTCGCGTCCGTGGCCGACGTAGCCAAGGATATATGATGAAAAGCCGAAGTCGGAAATCCGAAGCCCCGAAATCCGAAATCCGAAAACGGCTTCGTATCGCTGTCAATGCCGGCGCACTGGAGCCCCGTCGTGCCGCGGCACTGGCGGTTCGGGCCACGCGGCTGCCGCTTGCCGCATTCGGATTTCGGCCTTCGGATTTCGGATTTCGGAACCGCCTTTTCACCCCGCGGCACTGACCCCCCCTTCTTATGGCTAAAATCCTCCTGATCGAAGACAACGAAATGAACCGCGACATGCTCTCGCGCCGCCTCGAGCGCAAGGGCCACACCGTCCTGCTGGCCGTGGACGGCGCTGACGGCCTGCAGAAAGCGCGCGCCGAAATCCCCGAGCTCATCCTCATGGACATGAGCCTGCCGGTGTTGGACGGCTGGGAAGCCACGCGCCAGCTCAAGGCGGGCGAGGCGACGCGCCGCATCCCGGTCATTGCGCTCACTGCCCATGCCATGGCCACCGACGAACAGAAAGCGCGCGAGGCCGGCTGCGACGACTTCGACACCAAACCGATCGAGCTGCCGCGCCTGCTGGGCAAGATCGAAGCCCTGCTCAAACCATGCGCGGACTAGACCCGAAATCCGAATGCGCGCCAGCGGCCTGCGGGCACATCACCCAAAACCAACCATGAGCGACAAGTGGAAAGTAGAAAGCAGAAAGTGGAAAGCAGAAATGAGAGCGGGGTTGTTTTCGCCTTTCGCCTTTCTGCTTTCTGTTTTCTGCTTTCTGCTTTCCCCTTTCCAGTGGCCATGAGCGACCCCGCCCAACCGTCCGGTTTGCCCTCCGTGCCCAGCCCGTCCGCGAGCCCCCCGCGGCTGGACCTCTCGAGGCTGCGCCACGACTTGCGCACCCCCATCAATCACATCCTGGGTTACTGCGAGATGCTCCAGGAGGACGAGCACACCCCGGCGTCGTTCCAGGCCGATCTGCGGAAGATTCACACCGGCGGACGGCAGTTGCTGGCGTTGATGACCGAGTATTTCGACGAGGAGATTTTCGAGGCCAAGCGGCACGATCTCCACCAGCTTTGCCACGAATTGCGCACGCCGGTCAACCACATCATCGGCTACAGCGAACTGCTCGAAGAAGAAGCCGAGGCCCTTGGCCGCGCCAAGCTGCTCCCGGACCTCAAGCAGATCACCGGCGCCGCGCGGACCTGGCTGGCCTTGATGGAGGAGTATCTCGTCACCCCGGCCGCGGGAGCCGTGCCCGCCGGGACCAGACCCACCGCTCTGCTGCCGCGCGGACTCGGGTTCACCCCGCCGGCGGCCCTCAGCGCGGGGGCGGCCGGCAAGCTCGGCGGCCACCTGCTCGTGGTGGATGACGACGACGCCAATCGCGAGATGCTCGCGCGCCGCCTCGCGCACGACGGCTGGACGGTCTCGGTCGCGCCGGGCGGACTGGAGGCGCTGCAAGCAGCCCGCGCCCGCCGCTTCGACCTCATCCTCCTGGACATGGTGATGCCCGGCCTGGACGGCTACCAGGTGTTGACCAAACTCAAGTCCGCCCCCGCCCTCGCCGAGGTCCCGGTCATCATGATCTCGGCCTTGGACCAGGAGGAAAGCATCGCCCGCTGTCTCGAATTAGGCGCCGAGGATTACGTGGCCAAACCTTTTAATCCCATCCTCCTCCGTGCCCGCATCGGCGCCTGCCTCGAGAAGAAGCGGCTGCGCGACCAGGAACGCGCCATCCACGAGGCGCTCGAGCGGAGCGAGCAGCATTTGGCCGCCGAACTCGCGAAAGCGGCCGATTACGTCCGGTCCCTCCTCCCAGCGCCCCTGACTGGCGCGGTGGAAACCGAGTGGTGTTTCCAGCCCAGCGACCAACTCGGCGGCGACGCCTTCGGCTACCATTGGATCGATGCGGAACACTTCGCGGTGTATCTTCTCGACGTGTGCGGCCACGGCGTGGGCGCGGCCTTGTTGTCGGTCTCCGTCCTCAACACGCTGCGCGCGCAAACGTTGCCGGGAGTAGATTTCCGTCAACCCGCGGCCGTGCTCGCCGCTCTGGATCGCGCCTTCCCCATGGAACGGCACAACCAACTCTACTTTACCGCGTGGTATGGCGTCCACCGCCGCGGCTCCCGGCAACTCACCTACGCCGGCGGCGGCCATCCGCCGGCCTTGCTTTTGGCCGGCGCGGCTGACGGCGCCCCACTCCCCACGCCCTTAAGCACTCCCGCCCCCGCCATCGGCTGCCTCGAGAATGCCAGGTATGTCAGCGCCACGCGCCCAGTGGAGCGCGGCGCGCGGCTCCTGGTGCTCAGCGACGGGGTGTTCGAGATCTTCGGTGAAGGCGACCGGGTGGGAACATGGGAAGAGTTTGTAGCCGGCTTTAGCTCGCCCGAGGTCGCGGCCCTGCGGCCAGAAGGCCATTGGCGCCGCGCCTTGGCCAGACGCGGCGCCCAGCAGCTCGAAGACGATTTCTCGCTGGTGGAAGTGCGCTTCGCTTGAGCGCGGTTCCGAAAAACCCTCACTCTTGCTCCTGCTCCTGCTCCGAACCCGAATCCGAATGAACCGGTGCGCCGTGAAAACGGAGCAGGACTCCCGTGGGGTTCTCTCCCCCACAGGAGTCCTGCTCCCATTTCACGGCGCACAGTAGTATCCGGGTTAGGCGGCAGGGGGGCGTTCGGCGAAATCGGTCGTGTGCCGGTGGGGCCCGGGCGCTTCATTCGGAAATTGAAAAACCTCCGGTAAGCGCCATAGTGGCAGGCTGACAATGTCTAACTCGAGTTCCAGTCACCCGAGCGAGCGCCGGTATTCCAGCGGCGAACTGGTGCGCCGGCTGCTCGGCCTGGCGTGGCAGTTTCGCGGGGATTGCCTGGTGTCAACGGGGCTGAGCCTGGCGCTGCTGCTGCTGGGGCTGGCGGGCTTGCAGTTGCTGGGAGTAACGGTGGATGTCATCCGGCACGCGCTGGATCCGGGGCAACGGGCGCCGGTCTATCCGCTCGGCTGGAAACCGCCTGCGGGCTGGACGCCGCTGCAAATTGTGACGGTGTTGTCGCTGGCCATTATGATGCAGGCCCTGCTCCGCGCGGTGCTGACCTATCAATACAACATGGTCACCGCGCGGCTGACCCAAGGCAAAATCGTGCCGGATTTGCGCAGCCGCCTCTATGCCCGGCTCCAGGGCTTGAGCTTCCGCTTTTTCGATGTCCACGGCTCGAGTTCCATTTTCAATCGCGTCACCGGGGACGTGCAGAACACGCGGCTGTTCGTGGACGGCGTGGTCTTGCAGGGGCTGAACATGGCGCTGACGCTGGGGGCCTACTTCGTGTTTATGTGGCAAATCCATGCGATGCTGACCGTGGCCTGCCTCTCCGTTACCGTTGGGCTGTGGTGGGTGACGCATTATTACTCGGGGCGGCTGCGGCCGGGCTACGCGCGCAACCGCGAGCTGTATGACCAACTGGTGCTGCTGTTCACGGAAACGGTCCGCGGGATGCAGACGGTCAAAGGTTTCGCCGCCGAGCCGCACCAGGTCCGGCGATTCGAGGCCGCCAATGACAAGGTCTCGCAGCAACAGCAGCGCATCTTTTTGGATTTGTCGCTGTTCACACCGCTGACCCAGTTGCTGTCGCAATTGAGCCTGGTAATCCTCTTTGCCTATGGCGGGTGGCTTTATGTGCAGGGCCGCATCCCGTTGGGCGGCGGGTTGGTGGTCTTTGCCGGGCTGTTGCAGCAATTCAACGGGCAGGTGGCCAACATCACCACCATCGCCAACTCCGTGCAACAGAGCTTCACCGCCGCCCGGCGCGTCTTCGAGGTGCTCGACACCCCCTCGGAGGTCCAGAACCGGCCCGGGGCGCTCCCCTCGGGCTCGCTCTCGGGCGGGATCGTCTTCGAGGACGTGACTTTCGGGTACACGCCGCAGGCGAGCGTGCTCGAGAGCATCTCGTTCGTCGCCGCGCCCGGCCAGGTCGTTGGCATCTTCGGAATGACCGGCTCGGGCAAAAGCTCGTTGCTGAGCTTGGTGCCGCGATTCTACGATCCGCAGCGGGGACGGATTTTGGCCGACGGCCAGGACCTGCGGGACCTGGATTTAGACAGCTACCGGCGCCAGATTGGAATCGTTTACCAGGAGAGTTTTCTCTTCTCTAACACGGTGGCGGCCAACATCGCCTTTGGGAACCCGCGCGCCACGCAGGGGCAAATCGAAGAAGCCGCCCGCGCCGCCTCGGCGCACGAGTTCATCCTGGCCTTGCCTGAGGGCTACGAGACTGTCCTGGGCGAGGCGGGGGCCGATCTCTCGGGCGGCCAACGCCAACGCCTGGCCCTGGCGCGGGCCCTGCTGCTCCGCCCGCCCATCCTCATCCTCGATGATCCGACGGCCTCGGTGGACGCCAAGACGGAGCATGAAATCGTCTCGGCGCTCCGCCACGCCATGGCGGGCCGCACGGCGTTTGTCGTGGCGAATCGGCTGAGTCTCTTGCGGCGCGCCGATGTCATCCTGGTGCTCGACAAGGGCCGCCTCATTCAACAGGGCATCCATGAGGAACTGGTCCAGGCGCCCGGCCCCTACCGCGAAACCGCCCTCTTGCAGCTTATGGACCTGGGGGAAGAGTCCACAGTCCACAGTCCACAGTCCACAGTCGGGAGGGGGCTGCCGGCTGAAGCCGGCGCTCCGAGTCCACAGCCCAGAGTCCACGCGCGCTAAGGCCATGAGCGGCACCCGAAATCCGCCCAGTCCTCCTGCTCCGGCCGCTCCCGCGGAGCCCGGGCGGGAGGCGATTACCTATTTTCGTCCGATGGAAGAGCGGGAGGCGGACCGGGCGCCGCTGCGGGCGGCACTGATCCGGCGGCTGTTCACGTACACGCGCCCGTATGCGGGGCGGCGGAACTGGCTGTTCATTCTAACGTTCGCGCGGGGCCTGCAATTGCCGGCGCTGGCATGGATGATCGGCCAGACGATCAACGGGCCGATTGCCGGGCAGCACCTGCGGGGCATCTACTTGCACGCGGGGGTCTATCTGCTGCTGGTGCTGTTCATGGTGGTGACGCTGCACGTGCGCCAGCGCTTCGCCCTCGAGTTGGGCGAGGCGGTGGCTCACGACATGCGCTCCGAGCTCTTCGCCAAGCTGACCGCGCTGCCGATGGCCTTCTTCAACAAGACCAAATTCGGGCGCATCATCAGCCGGCTGACCTCGGACATCGATAGCGTGCGCGTGGCGGTGCAGGACGTGGCGTTTGTCGTGACCATCCAGGCGGTGCAAATGACCGTCGCGGCGGCGCTCATGGCCTGGTACAACTGGAAACTCTTTGCCCTGATGCTGACCCTGGTGCCGGTGATTTGGGTCGTTAACAACCGCTACCGCCGCGAGGTCAGCGAGCGGTTGCGCAGGATGCAGGAAACCTGGAGCCGGCTGACCTCGACGCTGGCGGAGTCCGTCGGCGGCATCCGGGTGACCCAGGCCTTCGTGCGCCAGGAAATCAACTCGGGTTTCTTCCGCAAACTGGTGAATTTGCACGGCGAGAACAACGTGGGAGTCGCGCGCGCCTCGGCGGTGTTCATCCCGCTGCTGCAGATGAAGAGCCAGCTTTTTTTGGGCGCCACGGCGCTGCTCAGCGGCTACGGGGCGCTGCGCTGGCAAGGCTGGCTCCACATGGAGGCAGGCGACCTGGTCATGTTCTTTTTTCTGGCCAACTTCTTCTTCGACCCGGTCCAGGTCATCGGCAACCAGTATAACCAGGCGCTGGCGGCCATGGCCGGGGCGGAACGCTATTTCCGCCTCATCGACCTCAAACCGGAGTGGGAGGACGCCCCTTCGGCCCGGCCACTGCCGGCCATCCGGGGACGGGTCGAGTTCCAGGAGGTCTGCTTCGCTTACGAACCGGGCCGGCCCGTGCTCACGGACATCAGTTTCGTGGCTGAGCCGGGACAGACCGTCGCCCTCGTCGGCCACACCGGCAGCGGCAAAACCACCGTCGTCGCCCTGCTCCAGAAGTTTTACCTGCCCGGCAGCGGACGGGTGCTGGTGGACGGGCGCGACCTGCGGGAGGTGACCAGCAGTTCCCTTCACGCCCAGATGGGCACCGTGCAACAGAACAACTTCCTCTTTGCCGGGTCCATCAGCGATAACATCCGTTTCGCGCGCCCGGGGGCCAGCGACCACGACGTGCGGGCCACCTTGCGGGCGCTGGATTGCCTGGACCTGCTCGAGGAACTGCCGCGCGGGCTCGACACGCAGGTGGGCGAAAAGAGCGCGGCCCTGTCGCTGGGCCAGCGGCAGTTGATCTGCTTCGCCCGGGCGCTGCTGGCCGACCCGCGCATCGTGGTCCTGGATGAAGCCACCAGCGCCATCGATAGCGTCACCGAGGCGCGGCTGCAACGGGCCTTGGAGGTCCTGCTGCAAGGGCGCGCGGCCTACGTGGTGGCCCACCGCCTGAGCACCATCCGCAAGGCCGGCCTGGTCCTCGTGCTGGACCAGGGCCGCATCGTCGAGCGCGGCACCCACTCCACCCTGCTCGCGGCGGGCGGCGCCTATGCCCGCTTGCACGAGGAGTTCATCCGGGGACATTAGGACATTAGGCACGACTCGTACGCCCCTCCATCCCCCGGCTTAACGCGGTGCGGGTGAGCCAGTGAGGGGTCCGCTGCTTATGCGCTTCAGATAGATCGTTCCTTTGGGGAAGTTGAACGTAGCCAGATGCCGTGCGACGAAACGCAGGCAAATAAGTCCCTTGATGCGTTTGGGGCGAATGTCGATCGTGCTAACTCTTAGATCGGCATAGGTCTGGCCACACAGATCAACACATGGAAAGGAGGCTCCGGGTGCCCACCGACCATCCGAAACGGTCATGGAGAGGTTGGTCTCGCCTGGTTTTTGCTCGTGCAAGAGAAGCTGGTAGAGCTTTGGCTCGAGCATGGCGTCAAAAGGGACGTTAGCACCCGTGTCGAGCACAAAACGAGCGTTCCCTTGCCCGAAGAGATCGGCATCGAAAACCGTTTGAAACTCGGTTTCCTTCTGCAGGCGCTCCTCGTCCTGTGTGGTGATGGGAAATGGCTTGCCCAGATCTTCGGTGTTCAAATGGTCGGGGTCCAGGAAGCGCATTTTCCTGGCGGCGAAGTCTAACTGGATGCAGTAATGCCCCAGGCAGTCCATACCCAGAATCCCCTTGCAGGGCTGACCGGAGAGGAAGTGCAATTCGGCGGTTACGACTCGGGGGCCGGTCAACAACTGCGTGTTGCCGATATAGAGCTTTGGGGCACGATAGATTCCGTGGGTTCCTGCCGTGGAGTCGAAGAGAAAAAGATTAGGCCTCTCTCCAATCCTGCGGCCCAGCTTTGGCTCCAAGGACTTATCCAGCATCGTGAGGGCCGATCCAGTGTCCACGTTAAATGGCAATTCTTCCCCATCTTCGAGGCGCAATCTCACCACGAGCGGGCCTCCAGAGCAGGCTGCTTCATCGAGAGTGATTTCAGCCGGAAGGTCCGGTGGGGCAAGGCTGCTAGGCAGTGGTTTCGGTGCCACACACGAGCACAGAACTACCAGGCTGACTGGACCGGCACCGCTGAGGAGATGTCGGATTGCGTTCATGTTCACCGGGGCTCAAGCGAGAAACGCAGGCGCGTAAAACAGGAATCGTTCAGCCATTGTTTCGCGAGGAATGGCGGCGGAGTTGCTCTTCCTCGCGTGCCCGGTCGCGCGTCCGCTCCTGCAGCAGGTGAACCAGCATCTCGCCGCCGGCAAAACGGCCGTAGAGCGAATGGACCGCTTCCAACGACTCTTGCGCAGCGCCGGCCTGCGCTGGGGCGGCCTTGTTCAAGACCGCCGAAAGGTGTTGCCAGACCACGCGCAAGGCCGCCGGCGGCAGGGTTTTGATCTCTTCCAGGACTTTTTCAGCCGCGGCTGTCATGGGCGAAACATAACCTCGACTCATCCGTCAGCCAAGCAGTTTTATGCACGCCTTGTCTCAGCGCCAACGGCGCGGCCCATACCAGCCTGGGCCAACGGCCCAGGTCACGACCGGAAAAATGCCAGAGGGCTGAAAGCCCGATCCATGAGAATGTGTCATTCGATGATAATGTCATCTTTTCATATCGCTAAAGTCCCCAGCAACCATCTCATGCCCGCGACCAAGTTCGCGTTGGGCGTCTCAACCACAAAATGAAAGTGGTTGGACATAAGGCGGAAGCTATACACCTGCCACCCCATCTTTTCGCAACATTCCTCCAGCGCCCTCAGGAAGCTCTCCCGGTCGGGGTCGTCGTCAAAGATCTCCTCGCCGTAATCCCCACGATTCATCACGTGATGGATGGCGCCCGGGTACTGGATGCGCAGCTTGCGAGCCATCAGGCCCCGATCGAATCACCCCCTCACCAGATCGTCAACGAAACAACACATAATCATTGACTGACACCTTTTGGCGAGGAGTGTGCCGTGCCGCATCCTCAGTTCGTGTTGGTTGGGCGCCATGCACGTTGACCGTTAGTTGAAAATCCTGTCCGGCCGGCACCGGGGGCATGGCGGTCTGCCCGGCCGCCCCCTTGGCGTTCTGTTTTTGGATGGCGTGGGGGAGCTTCCCGCGCGCCAGTGGAGTGGAAGAACAACGAGTGCCCCGTCGGTCAGACGCTATTTAAGGTTTCTCAACCACGCATGGACGTGGTCGTGGTCGCCGACAGTCCATAAAACCGCCACGTCCTTGGAGAGTGTGAACACCACTCGCAAGCGCAACCCCGCGCGCAACTCGAAGACGCCGGGCTTGAGTCGGCGCACACTGGCGCCGCGATGTTCGTGCGGCTTGCCGACAACTGCTGGCAGCCGGGCGATTGCCGCGTCCACCTCCTTCTGATCCAGGGCCGCAAGCTTTCTGAACGCGCGAAGGAATGACTTTTCAGGGTAGATCGTCACGATTTGGGCAACGCCGGCTTCCAGGGTTTGAGTTTCCCGGCTTTGATCTTCCGCAACGAGGCGTCGTGTTTGGCCGACAGCTTTCTCGCGATCCGCTCCATTTCCGGTTCCGTTATGCCGTATTCGGTGAAGGCGTAATCTTCGCTATAGACCTCCACTGGCCGCAACGCGACGATCCGGCCGGAGGTAGAATCCAGGATCCCAATGTCTTCGCCGTTGACTGCCCGTTTAATTAAACTGCCTAGTTTCCCCCTCGCTTTGGTCGGTGTAAGTGTCAGCATAAGTCCATTTTAAGCGCATGGCCTGAAAACGCAAGTCAAAGCCAGGGGCGGGGACGGCCTCGTCCCCGGTTCGTCCCCCCACGGACCGCCGAGAAGTCCCGATTCCGCATCGGGATCCCCGCCCCTTTCATGAATTGGTCCTCGAGAGTCACCGGCTGGCGTTTGCCGTTGAGTCTGGCGGCGGACGTTTGTATGGTGCCGGGGATGACGGCCCGCACGCCCCAGCCAGAGAGTTCGCCCCTGGACAGACCGGTGGGCAGCCTCTTCGGCGTGGGGCCGGAGCGGGCGGCCCAGTTGGGGCGGCTGGAGATCTTCACGATTGCGGATCTACTCGCGTATCGGCCCCGGCGCTATGAAGACCGGCGCCGGTTCCGGCCCATTGCCGAGCTGGGGATGGAGCAGCCGGCGATCACGCGCGGGAAGATCGTGGCGATGGGGGTGAAATGGTTCGCGAATCACACGAAATCGATCTTCGAAATCGTTGTGGACGACGGCACGGCGCGGCTGCACTGCCGCTGGTGGAACCTGCCGTTTATGGAGAAATACTTCAGCCGAGACCAGGAGGTGGTGGTCTTCGGGAAACTCGCGGGTCTGAGGCCGCGCACCGTTGACCACCCGGAGACCGAGGTGGTGGAAGGGGGCGAGGAGAGCAGCATCCACCTCAACCGCATCACCCCGGTGTATCGGCTGACGGAGGGCCTGCCGCAACGCTGGCTGCGGGCGCTGATCTGGCGGACGCTCGCGGCCGTCGAGCCGCACCTCGAGGAGCCGTGGCCGGGTCTCGAGCGGCACGCGGCGCCGGACTCACGCTACGGCATCACCGCGGAGATGCCCTTGCCCAGCCGCGCCCGGGCCATCCGCCTGCTCCACTTCCCCGAGACCGAGGCGGACGGCGAATTGGCCCGGCAGCGGCTGGCCTTGGACGAGTTCATCGAGCTGCAGCGCCAGATCCAGTTTCGGCGGCGGAATTTCGAGTCCAAGGCCAGGGCGTTGCCGTGCGCGGGTGACAACCACCTTATCAAGCCTTTCCTGGCGGGGCTGGGCTTCAAGCTGACCGCGGCGCAAACACGCGTCCTGCGCGACTTGCGCAAGGACATGTCCGGCGCGCACCCGATGCGGCGGCTGCTCCAGGGCGACGTCGGCTCGGGCAAGACCGTGGTGGCGGCCTGCTGCGCGCTGATGGCCCTGGAAAGCGGCTATAACGCGGCCGTTATGGCGCCCACCGAAATCCTGGCCGAACAGCATTTCGCCAACTTCAAGCGCTGGCTCGGCCCGCTGGGCGTGGCGGTGGAATTGCAGACCGGAAGCCGGAAGACGGGAGGGGGAAGTCCGAAGTCCGAAATCCGAAGTCCGAAATCCGAAGTCCGAAGTCCGAAGTGCGGAGGGGGGGGCGGGGGGGTGGAGGCCACGCCTGGGAGCACGCCCGGGGCTTCGTTGACGATCGGGACGCATGCCCTGCTCACGGCGGGCTTCGAATTGGCCAATCTCGGCTTGGTGATCATCGATGAACAACACCGGTTCGGCGTGGCGCAACGCGAACAACTGGTGCGCAAAGGCCATTACCCTCATTTGCTGGTGATGACCGCAACCCCGATTCCCCGGACGCTGGGGTTGACGGTTTACGGCGAGCTGGATGTCTCGACGTTGGACGAGCGCCCGGCGGGGCGGGGGCGGCTCCGGACCTTTGTCCGGAAGGCGGACAAGCTGCCGAAGGTGTGGGAGTTTATTCGCGAACAACTGGGCCGGGGGCGCCAGGCCTACGTGGTTTATCCGCGCGTCGAGGATTCCGGCGCGGGCGGGGTCAAGGCGGTGACCCGGGAATTCGAATCGGTGGGCCGGGCGCTGGCGCCGTATCCGGCAGGGCTCCTGCATGGGCGGCTCAAGTTGAAGGAAAAGGAAGAGGTGATGGCCGGGTTTCGCGCCGGGGCGCTCGCGGTGCTGGTGGCCACGTCGCTCATTGAGGTGGGTCTGGATGTGCCGAACGCAACCGTGATGTTGATTGACAATGCGGAGCAGTTCGGCCTGGCGCAGCTCCATCAGTTGCGCGGGCGCGTCGGCCGCGGGGCGCACGATTCCTACTGCATCCTCCTCGCCGGGGCCAAGAGCAAGGATGCTCAGGCGCGCCTGAAGGTGCTCGAGGAGACCAGCGACGGTTTCCGCATTGCCGAGGCTGACCTCGAGGCGCGGGGTCCGGGGGAGTTGCTGGGCCAGCAGCAGAGTGGCGCCGCGAAGTTCCGGTTTGGGGAGCTGTCGCGGGATTGGGAACTGGTCCGGCAGGCCCGGGAGTTGGTGAGCAAGGCCTAGATGGGCTCTGTCCCAAAAGCCCGCCGAACGGGTACCTTTGTCGGGAACCTTTGTCGCAAACCTTTGTCGGGAACCTTTGTCGTAAACCTTTGTCGAGAAATGGCCGATTCGACAAAGGATCCCGACAAAGGGTCCCGACAAAGGTCCGGAATATGGGCGGCGCGCTAGAGCAGGTTGGGCTGGCTGCCGGGGGCAGGGTTGCGGCCGATTTTCTTGTAGCCGAGTTCGGTGGCGACGCGGCCCTGGGAGGTGCGTTTAAGATAGCCCTCCATAATGAGGTAGGGTTCATAGACCTCCTCGAGGGTGTCGGGTTCCTCGCCGACGGCGACGGCGAGGGAGCCGAGGCCGACCGGGCCGCCGGCAAACTTGACAATGATGGTTTCGAGGATGCGCTTGTCCATTTCGTTGAGGCCGTTTTGATCGATCTCGAGCATGGCCAGGGCTTTATCGGCGACCTCGGGGGTAATGCGGCCCTGGTGTCTGACCTGGGCGAAATCGCGCACGCGGCGGAGGAGGTTGTTGGCGATGCGGGGCGTGCCGCGGCTGCGGCGGGCGAGTTCGAGGGCCGCATTGCCTTCGATCTCGACGTCGAGGAGCCGGGCCGAGCGCGTCACAATCTGCTCGAGTTGGCCGGCCTCGTAATAGTCCAGGCGCTCGCAGATGGGGAAGCGGGTGAGCAAAGGCGCGGTGAGCAGGCCGCTGCGAGTGGTGGCGCCGATGAGCGTGAAGCGCGGCAGGTTGAGCCGGACGCTCCGGGCGTTTGGGCCCTGGTCGATGATGATGTCCAGCTTGAAGTCCTCCATCGCCGGGTAGAGGTATTCCTCGATGGTTTTTTGGAGGCGATGGATTTCATCGATGAACAGCACGTCCCCTTCCTCCAGGTTGGTCAACAGGCCCGCCAGGTCGCCGGCTTTCTCGATGGTCGGCCCGCTGGTGCTCTTGAGGTTGGCGCCCATGGCCTTGGCGAGGATGTGGGCGAGGGTGGTCTTGCCCAGGCCGGGCGGGCCGCTCAGCAGGACGTGGTCGATGGCTTCGCCGCGCTGTTTGGCGGCGGCCACGGTGATCTCGAGGCGCTCTTTGACCTTGGCCTGCCCGGTGAACTCCGAAAAGAGCGACGGGCGCAGCGTCATCTCGAGCGCCACGTCCGGCTTCGCCAGCACTTCGGTAATGGGTCGTTTGGCCATTGATAACACAATCAAACGGAAAGCGGAAAGTTGAAAGCAGAAACTGGGAAATATTGGCCCGGGCGCGCACGGGGGGAAATGGTGGACCGCTAATCTGCGCTAATCCACGCTAATATCAGTTAATCCTAGGGAGTGTTTTTGACAAAAAAAGTGTTGGCTTACCCCAGGGCGCATCTGCGATAGTCACCGCTTTATGAGAACTATGAAAACTTGGATTTGGGGCGCTCTCATGGCCGCCCTGTATTGTAGTGGCTCCGCTGCCTTTGGCAGCGAAGCGGAACTGAAGTTGCCGGATCTGGGCGGGAACAACACGTTTCCCGCCCTGGGAGGTTTGACGGGCACACAGTTGATGGTGATCGGGCTGGTGGTTTGCGCGATCGGGGGCATTTTTGGGCTCATTCAGTACCGGCAGACGCGGGCGCTGCCGGTGCATGCCTCGATGCGGAACGTTTCCAACATCATTTGGGAAACGTGCAAGAGCTACCTGATGCAGCAGGGCAAGTTTCTGTTTTACCTGTGGGTGCTCATCGGGATCTGCATGGTGTATTACTTTTACGGTCTGCGGCAGATGGCTGTGGGGAAGGTGGTTTTGATCCTGGCGGCGTCGGTCCTGGGCATCCTGGGCTCGTACGGGGTGGCCTGGTTCGGCATGCGGATCAATACGCAGGCCAACTCGCGCTCGGCGTTTGCGGCGCTCCAGGGCCTGCCGTGGCCGCCGCTGGCCATCCCCATGCGCTCGGGCATGAGCGTGGGCCTGCTGCTGGTCTGCGTCGAACTCTTCTTCATGATTTGCATCCTGATCCTCCTGCCGGAGGATCTCAAAGGCCCTTGTTTCATCGGCTTCGCCATCGGCGAATCGCTGGGCGCCTCCGCCCTGCGCATCTGCGGCGGCATCTTCACCAAGATCGCGGACATCGGGTCGGACCTGATGAAAATCATCTTCAAGCTGCCCGAGGACGACCCGAAGAACCCCGGGGTGGTAGCCGACTGCACCGGCGATAACGCAGGCGATTCGGTGGGGCCGACGGCGGACGGGTTCGAGACCTACGGCGTGACGGGCGTGGCGCTGATTTCGTTCCTGGCGCTCTCGCTGGGGGCCTCCGGGCCGACCGGGGCCCTCTGCGCCAAGCTCCTGACCTGGATTTTCGTGATGCGCATCATCATGATTTTGACCTCGATGGCCGCCTATTTCATCACCAGCAAGGTCTTTGCCGCCAAATACGGCAAGGTGGAAGAGTTCAACGCGGAGAAGCCGTTGACTTGGCTGGTCTGGATTACCTCGGCGATTTCGATTGGGCTGACCTTCGTGGTGAGCCGGCTGATGCTGGGGGACATCAAGGACGCCAGCGGCGCCGCGCAGCCCGACTTGTGGTGGGTGCTGTCGATCATCATTTCCTGCGGGACGGCGGCCGGGGCGCTGATTCCCGAGTTCACGAAATTCTTCACCAGCACGGAGGCGCGCCACGTGCGTGAGATCGTCACCGCCTCGCGCCAGGGGGGGGCCTCGCTGAACATTCTCTCCGGGCTGGTGGCGGGGAACTTCTCGGCCTTCTGGGAGGGCCTGTTGATGCTGGTGCTGATGCTGGTGGCGGCGATACTGGCGGGCCATCCGGCGCTAGTCAGCCTCATCCCCGGAAACATCAGCTTTGCGGCGCCCATTTTCGCGTTCGGGCTGGTCGCCTTCGGTTTCCTGGGCATGGGGCCGGTAACCATCGCGGTGGACAGCTTCGGCCCGGTGACCGACAATGCGCAATCGGTTTATGAGCTAAGCCAGATCGAGTCGATTCCGAACGTGGCCCAGGAGATCGAAAGAGAATTCGGATTCAAGCCTCAGTTTGAGAAGGCCAAGCACAACCTGGAGAAGAACGACGGGGCGGGGAACACGTTCAAGGCCACGGCCAAGCCGGTGCTGATCGGCACGGCGGTGGTGGGCGCCACGACGATGATCTTCGGCATCATCCTGATGCTCAACAACACCATCGCACAAGGGCAGGTGGTGAAGATGCTGAGCCTGGTTCAGCCCGAGATTGTGCTCGGCTTCCTGATGGGCGGGGCGGTCATTTATTGGTTCACGGGGGCGTCGTGCCAGGCGGTGGTGACCGGGGCTTACCGCGCGGTGGTCTATATCAAGGAGAACATGGATTTGAGCGCCAAGACGGCCTCGATCGAGGACAGCAAGGAGGTGGTGAAGATCTGCACCATTTACGCTCAAAAAGGGATGATCAATATCTTCGTGGCGATCTTCTGCCTTTCTCTGGCGCTGGCGTTCTTCAATTCATACTTCTTCATCGCCTATCTGATTAGCATCGCCTTTTTCGGCCTGTTCCAGGCCATCTTCATGGCCAATGCGGGCGGCGCCTGGGACAACGCCAAGAAGATTGTCGAGGTGGACCTTCGCCAAAAGGGAACGGACCTCCATGCCGCCACGGTGGTGGGCGACACCGTCGGTGATCCCTTCAAGGATACCTCGTCGGTGGCGATGAACCCGATCATCAAGTTCACGACCTTGTTCGGCTTGCTGGCGACAGAGATTGCCGTGGCGATGCAGGAAAAGAACCCGGGCCTCAAACTGGGCATCGGGATCGCCCTGTTCCTGGTTGCGCTGATCTTTATCTACCGTTCCTTCTTCGGGATGCGGATTCCGGGAGAGGAGAACGAGCCCAAGGGCGCGGCTTCAAGGTCCGCCGAGCCCGAGTTGGCGGCCAAGCGCTAGGGGGCGGGGGGCGTGAGGGCATCGTAGAGCTCGGATTCCTCGTCGGGTTTCGCGAACCGGAAACCGTAGCGCGGATTTCCAATCCGCCGACGCGACCAAGCAGCGGCTGCTGACTGGAAGTCCGCGCTACGGAGAAAACCTGCGCTCCGGGGCCTCGGGCCGAGGCGCTAGTCGGCGATTACGACTGGGCGCAGCAAGCCGTGGAATGCTGGCCCAATCGCCTGAAAAAAGCGGAAAGCGAGTCAGACCAACAAATCATTCGCCATTGCCCACGGTCTTGCATGAGAAGAAACATCCAACCAGGGACTACGCAGGTTTTGCCAATCGACGACCAAAATATACCTGAAAATCGGTTAGTCCGCTGCTAGAATGCCTTGCGAGAAACGGTTATGATTACAGAACTGCACCTTCACGGGATCGGTCCTGCTACTGATTTGGAACTGGAATTCGGTGAGAGGCTGAACGTGGTCACTGGCGACAACGGACTCGGCAAGACCTTTCTTCTGGATGCCTGCTGGTATGCTCTGACATGGACCTGGGCTGATGGACAGAAGTTCTATGCGCTGCCCAACTCGCCCAGGAGCGCTCGCCCATCCATTGATTATACTGTCGTCGGCGAAACCGGCAGGAAGGTGAGAAGGCACGCCGGGTATCACTTTCCTACGCAGGACTGGAGACTCGTGCCGGATACTCCCCCGCCAATCCCTAGCCTCGTGGTTTATGCTCGTATTGACGGCGGCTTCTCCGTTTGGGATCCTGCCCGCAATTACTCGCCGTATCGGGTCGATTCCCAGCGCCGAGAGGCGCACCAGTTTTCCAAGAAGGAAGTCTGGGAAGGCATCGAGGAAGGGGCCGGAGACCAGAAAAGAACGATTTCCAACGGGCTCCTCCGCGACGTGGAAACGTGGCGTCTCAAGGCCAACCGTGCCTTCCAGCAACTCCAAACAGTCCTCGATGTGCTCTCTTGCGGCGAGGACGAAAAGCTCAAGATCGGCGAGGGTGTTCGGGTCCGCTTTGACGACACCAAAGACATTCCCACGATCGAGATGCCCTATGGCCTGGTGCCAGTGACCCAAGCTGCCGCTGGCGTGCGCAGGGTGCTGGCGCTGGCCTACCTCCTCGTTTGGGCTTGGGAGGAACATCTCCGGGCATCCGAGCTAAAGAAGCAGCACCCGACGAACCGCATCGTGCTTTTGTTTGATGAAGTGGAAGCCCATCTTCATCCCAAATGGCAACGGGTGTTCCTGCCTTCTCTCCTTCAGGTGGTGAGTTCTCTGATGCGCAAAGGAACAGCGGCAGCCTTGGTCGATGAGCTCGCGGCTCGGCCTGACCAGAAGGCGAAAGCCCTCCTTGAGAACCAAAGTCCCGAGTCCATTCAGATCATCGCCACCACCCACGCTCCGCTGGTTCTGGCTTCCGTTGAGGTGCTTTGGCGGGAGGACCAAGACAGGCTCTTCGGCCTCAACCTTGACCCAAACCGCCAGGTGCATCTTGATGAGATCCCCTTCGCCAAACACGGCAACATAGTCAACTGGCTTGATTCGGAGTCGTTTGATTCAACACCGGCATACTCTGTCCCCGCCAAGAAGGCAATCGAACGCGCCGACGCTTTCATGCGCCAGCATCCCGACTCAGCGACCGCATCGCCGCAGGCGAAGGAGGAGGTCCATGCCGCACTCAAGGCCGCCTTGGGTGGGGACGATGAATACTGGCCCTATTGGTTGCCTTATTACGAACACGCGAAGACGAACGCATGATACCCGTTCCAAAACCCCGCAAACCGAGAAACTTCGATCGCGATTGCCGCACTCCCGGCAATCAGTGGCTCGCCGCGAACCCAAAAGCCAAGAACCTCCCCGCTTATTGGACCAGGTTCCAACCCAAATTGGAGGCGGGTTTTTCGAGTCGCTGCGGTTGGTGGGCGGTGCGGATTACGGATGGCGCGGTGGACCATTATCTGAGCCAGAAGAACTACCGGCACTTGGCGTATGAATGGACCAACTACCGCTACATCGCGGCCAGCGTGAATTCCTCCAAAGGCAATCACGATGACGCATTACTCGATCCGTTTGAGGTTCAAGCCGCCTGGTTCGAGGTGATTTTGCCTTCCATGCAGCTCGTGAGGACCGGCCAGGTCCCCATCCAGCTTCAGGCAAAGGCCGACTTCACAATCAAGCAACTCAAACTGGACAACGGACATAAGATTCGGAAAATCCGCAGAGGATACTACGAAGAGCACAAGGTCCAGGGGCTTCGGATGAATCTTCTGCAGGATTACGCCCCTCTGGTCGCCCTCGCAGTGGAGAAATGGGGAAGGGACCACCCCGGCACTCCGCTCCCTTGAGGAATCCGTGCCCGAGCCTCCGGTCTCATGGTCCAACGCGGAGGCTCAGTCCTGGAATTGCGACAATTGGACGCCAGTGTTGTCACTTTTCCAGGATTGACCCTCCACTAAAGCGCCGGGGAAGTCAGGCTAGTTTCTCGAGGCGCCCGCCGGGTGAAGATGCGCGGCGGGCGCTCCTTTGCCGAGGTCCGCCGGGACGGCTTCCAGAGGCAGGGGGAGGCGGGGGCTGCCAGTCTTTCCGGTGTCCGGCGCGGGCGTTCGGGTTAGGGGCTGGATGTGGCGCAAGTGGGTCAGGGCGTAGAGCATCAAGTAAGTGATGAAGAGAAACGTGGCAAAGAGGGCGGCGAAGGCCAGCGAGGCGCGGGGCCGGAGCGAGCTGAGGGCGCCGGAGCCAAGGCGTTGATAAAGTTCGACCGGCCGGAGCACCACATCCCAACTGTTGAAGCGCAGAAACCGGCCCAGCCAGACGCCGATGCCGCTCAAGGCGGCGACCCCCGCGACAAAAAGCCAGCTCAGGGCTGCGCCGGCCATCCGCTTAACGATTCCCTGCATCAGGTGGAGCGACACGAAACCCAGGACCAGGCCCGTCAGGGCACACGAGAGGATCAACATCATGTCCACCCAGAAATGGGCGGCGAAGACGGCGGTGAGATGGCTTAAATCCGTGAAGATGTACGGGGCATTAGGAAAGAACAGGAGCCACGCCCCGGCGCAGACGGCGAAGCGCCAGTTTCGAGCGGCGGACGGCTCGGAGGTCTCCTGCGCCAGCAGCGCGAAGACCAGCGGCAGCCACGCCAGGAACAGGTTCCAGATCAGAAAGATGTAACGGATATCGCGCGTCCAGAGAAGCCGCCCGGCTACCAGACCCACGCAGACCGCCGAAGCAAAGGCCAGGGCCAGCATCGGCATGGCCGTTTCGCGCCTCGAGGCAATTCTCCACAATTTCATGCAAATACGAACGAATCAACCCTGGTTGAGACCATCATTATACTCTATCTCTCAATCCACTCAACCGCCCTTTTGTCCCAGCAAGCGGGCCAGGAGCAAGGCCATTTCCATGGCTTGCTCGTAATTCAATCTCGGGTCGACTTGGGTGCGGTAATCGCGGGTCAAGTCGGCCTCGGTCACCCCGCTGGCGCCGCCGATGCACTCGGTGACGTTGTCGCCGGTGAGTTCGAAGTGGACGCCTCCCAAGTGGGTGCGGCAGTCTCTGAGCACCCGGCAGGTGGTTTCCAACTCGGCCAGGATATTCTCGAAGCGGCGGGTTTTGATGCCCTCTCGGGTGGTTTCGGTATTGGCGTGCATGGGGTCGCAACACCAGAGCGCCTGGCTGCCCTGGCGTTGGAGGGCTTCGACCATCGGCGGCAGGACGCGGTGGACGGAGCCGGCGCCGAGACGGAGGATAAAGGTGAGCCGGCCCGGCTCGTTTTGGGGATTGAGCACCTGGGCGAGGGCCAGGACCTCGTCGGGGGTGGCCGCGGGGCCGATTTTGACGCCGATGGGGTTGGCGATGCCGCGAAAGTACTCGATGTGCGCGCCGTCGAGAGCGCGGGTGCGTTCGCCGATCCAGGGAAAATGGGTCGAGAGGTTGTACCAGCCGGTGTGGCGGGGCACGTGGCGGGTCTGGGCCTGCTCGTAGAGGAGGTGCAAGCCCTCGTGGCTGCTGAAGAAATCGACCCGGTTGATGTCCGCCAGCACGCAGCCGGTGAGGGTTTCCATGAAGCGCAGGGAGTCGCCGATGGATTGGACCATGCGGGTGTATTCGGCGGCATGGGGTGAATTGGCCACAAAACCGAGCTCCCAATACTCCGGGTGGTGGAGGTCGGCGAAGCCGCCTTCGATGAGGGAGCGGATGAAATTGATGGTCAGGCCGGAACGCTCGTAGGCGCGCAGGAGCAGTTCGGGGTTGTGGGTTCGCTCGGCGGGGGTGAAACCGGCCGAGTTAATCATATCGCCGCGATAGCTGGGCAGGGTGAGCCCGCCGCGCGTCTCGAGGCCGGTCGAGCGCGGTTTGGCGTATTGGCCGGCGAAGCGTCCGATGCGGATGACCCGTTTCTTTCCGCCTTGAACGAGCACCAGGCTCATTTGGAGCAGGATCTTGAGCTTGCTGGCGATCGCGGAGGATTCGCAGTCCTCGAACCTCTCGGAGCAATCTCCGCCTTGGAGGAGGAACCACTCGCCGCGCTGGGCTGCCGCCAGTTGCTGTTTGAGGTGGTCGATCTCATAGCTCGTTACCAGGGGCGGCAGCCTGGCGAGCTGCGCCAGGACGCGCTGCAACGCGTCGGGGTCAGGATAGGCCGGCTGCTGTGCGGCGGGTTTGGCCTGCCAGGAACTCGGGGACCATTCGCCACTGGCGCTGCCGGCTGAAGCCGGCGCTCCGGGTTTGTTGCGGCCGGCTGAAGGCGGCGTTTTGGCTTTGGCCTCCCTCGAGCTCGGCGACCTGCGGCCAGCCGCGCCGGCGGTTTGTGTTTCAGTATCCACGTTCGGTTCCTGACAGATTTAGCTATGTTTGCAGAAATGTAAACTTGAAACCGCCGCGCCCGACCTTCTATACTGCGCCCCGCGAAGGTCCTGACTGGACAAGTTTCCGGCGTAAGAGTTAACGTGCGCGATGCAAAGGTTGAAATGACGAGCGAACTGGGACTGAACCGGGTCCTCAACGAGGATGCGTTGGCAGGCCTCACCAGGATTCCCGACGGCTCAATCGACCTGGTGGTCAGCGACCCGCCTTATTGTTTGGGCAAGGATTATGGCAACGACTCCGATAAACTGGACCCGGAGGCCTACCTGGAATGGAGCCAACAGTGGATTGACGCCGTGGTCCCCAAGCTTAAATCCACGGGCAGCCTTTATGTTTTCCTGACGTGGCGCTATTCGCCGGAGATTTTCTGCTACCTGAAGAAAAAGCTGACGATGTTGAACGAGATCATTTGGGACCGGCGCGTCCCGAGCATGGGCGGCAGCACGCGGCGATTCTCGTCCGTGCATGACAACATTGGTTTTTTTGCCAAGGGGAAGGATTATTGCTTTAACATTGACGCCATTCGCATCCCCTACGACGAGGAAACCAAGAAGGCGCGCTCGCGTTCGATTTTCGTGGGCAGCAAATGGCTCGAAGCGGGCTACAACCCCAAAGACGTCTGGAGTGTGTCGCGGCTCCATCGGATACATTCGGAGCGCGAAGACCACCCTACGCAAAAGCCGCTGGAAATCATCGAGCGGATGATCAAGGCCAGTTCTCGGCCTGGTGAGGTGGTGCTGGACCCCTTCATGGGCAGCGGCACGACGGCGGTCGCCGCCCACCGCCTCAAGCGGAGATTTATCGGTTTCGAGACCAACCCCGATTACTGCGAAATCATTCGCCAGCGGTTGCTAAATGAAGGCCACTTTAATATAACGGCTCTGCCCGATCCCAATAATCCCCCATCCCGTAAACCAACAGAAAAACAACCGACTCTGTTCGATCATGCGATGACGGCAAGACCTGCCGTTTCGTGATCGGGCAGCAAGTCAAGATTCAACCATCAACACTGGAGAAGCACATATATGTCCAAGAGACCTCTCAATGTCGGATTAATCGGCGGCGGCAAAGGCGCGTTCATCGTTCAGCCGCATCAGAAGGCGATTTTTTTTGACGGGACGCGGCGGGTGACTGCGGCGGCGCTGTTTCCGGAGCCCAAGGTGGCGCTCGAGGAGGCCGCCAACTGGCCCTATCCGCTGAAGGGCTACGGTTCGTACGACGATATGCTCGCCGCCAATGCGAGTCTGCCCGAGGACCAGAAGCTGGACTACGTGGTGATCGTGACGCCGAACCACGTGCATTATGACCCGGCGATGAAGGCGCTCAAGGCGGGGATAGCGGTGTTCTGCGAGAAGCCGCTCTGCATGAACCTGAAGGAGGCGACGGACCTCGTCAAGGCGGTGCGCAAGTACGAAGTCCCGTTTGGGGTGGCCCACACGTATCTGGGCCACTGGACCACGCGGTTTTCGCGCTACATCGTGCAGGCGGGTTTGCTGGGGGAGGTTCGGTGGGTGGACTCGTGCTATCTGCAGGGCTGGCTGGCGACCAAGCTGGAAGCGACCGGCCAGATGCAGGCGGCCTGGCGGACCGACCCGAAGCTGGCCGGCGGCTCGGGTTGCGGCGGAGACATCGGGACGCACGCGCTCATGCAGCTTCGTTACGTGACGGGACTCGAGGTGGTGGAACTCTCCGGCCATCTCGAGGCCTTCGTGGAAGGCCGGCCGCTGGACGACCACTTCACGACGTATTGCAAACTGAGCAACGGCGGCAAGGCGCTGGTGCGGGCCTCCCAGATTTGCATCGGGCGCAAGAACGACCTCGAGCTCAACGTCGCCGGCACCAAGGGCAGCCTGCGCTGGCGCCAGGAAGAGCCCGAATCCATCACCATCCATCTGGCCAACCAACCGGACCGGGTCTATTGGCGCGGAGCGGTCGCGGCCGGCGACGGTTTTCTGCCCAAGGAGGTGCCGGCCGCGCTCCTGGCCGAGCCGACTATCCCCGCCGGCCATCCGGAGGGATTCCACGACGCCTACGCGCGGCTGCATCGCTGCTTCGAGGCGGATGTCCGGAAATGGGAAGCGGGCGAGCCGTTCAAATGCGACGGCGCAAAATACGCGAATGTGGAAGACGGCTGGACGGGCATTGCCTTCATCGAGACCGCCCTCAGGAGCACCAAGAGCAAAGGCGCCTGGAAGCCGATGCCCAAGCCGATTTAGGGAATTCGCTATGAACCAATCCCCGACCCGCACCTTTCCCGAGTTCAGCCTGGCACGGTTGCTCCGAACCGTGTTCGAGCCCAAACGGGGCGAGCGCATCGCTATCCTCATCGACTTGGCCGACCCGAAGCAAATCACGGGCTTCGCTTTTCTGAAGGACGCCGCGCTGACCATTCAACGCCACGCGCATGACGTCTTCTACCAGGGTCTGAAAAACGGAGTGTTGGCCGAACTGGGACTGGTGGGCGGCGACATGTTCGCCTACCGAATCACGGGCGGCAGCAACCTGGACCTGCCCGACGCCGCTTGGGCCCCGGACGGACGCCAGGTCAGCCTGACCCGGGACGTGTATCCCAGCTTCGCCATCCTGCTGTGCATTTCGACGTTCTCGGCCACCGCACCGCTCACGGCGTTTGCGAAGCGGTTCGGGTTCCGCGGGGCAACGCTGCACGGTCTCAACCCCATCATCCTGCGCACCGGACTGGCGGTGGATTACAACGAGGTCAGCCGCCAGGCCGAAAGGCTCCGGCTGGCGATGACGCGCGCCGACGCGTTCGAACTCGACTTCGAGGTGTCGGGCCGAAAGGCGACCTTAAAGCTCTTGTGCAACAAGCAGGAGGCGCAGAAGAGCCATGGCCTGTGTCGTGGCGAGCGGCCCGACGTGGCGAATCTTCCGGCGGGCGAAGTGTATTTTGTGCCGGCCGGCGCCGAAGGGCAGTTCCCCATGCGCTACGAGGACGGCAGCCTCGGGATGATGGAGGTGGCCGGCGGGCGGATTCGGAAGGCGGCGTTTCTTTCGGGCACGCCGGCAACCATTAGCAGCCACAACCAGCGCCTGGCCGATGATCCGGTCACGGGCGAAATCGGCGAGCTGGGATTTGGCACGCAGGAGCTGCCCCCCTCGGGGCGCGACATCCAGGATGAGAAGATTCTCGGCACGGTCCACGTGGCGACCGGCCGCAGCGACCACCTGGGGGGGCATTTGACCCCGGACAAGTTCAAAGAGGCGAAGAACGCCACGCACGATGACATTCTGTTCTCCCCCACCAAGACGCCGGAGATTCGCGTGCCGCAAGCGCGCATGTTCCGCGACGGCAAGGTGGAGGTAGTGATCGAGGACTATCGGCCGGCGCCCTACCTGTTAGCGGCGCTCGGGGCGTGAGTCGGTTGAGCCGTATTGACAGCGCCGCCAGCGGTTGGGCGAGGCCGGAACACCTTTATACAGCAATTCGCACTATGACGACTTGGGCTGGGGCTATCCCCCGCTTCGGGCGAGGTCTCTCATTAACACCCCCATTCATGGGGGTGGGCGACGCGGCGAAGGAGTTAAAACCGTTTTCAACGGTTTTGGCCGAGGCGCCGAGAGCCGCGGAGGCGTGCGGAAACCGTTGGAAACGGTTGCCTTCTCGCCCCGGCGCCGTGAACACCCCCATGAATGGGGGTGTTAATGAGACCGGCCGGAAGCTTCGTCGGAAACGTTATCGGGAACTTTGTCGAAAAATGGCCGATTCGACAAAGGTGCCGACGGCGGTTCCGACGAAGTTTTCAGGGATGCCGCCCGGGCTGAGAGGCGAAGCGAATGAGCGCGTCTGACTTTTACGAAACCGAACGGGCGCTTTCCGAATACCTCCTGTTCCATTACGGACTGCCGGGACAAATCCTGTCTTGGCCCTTCGGTCCCGCAAGCGCCCTCCACTACCCGGTGCGGTGTGTATGCGAGTGTCTTGACCTTGCCCGGCTGCGGCCCGCGTCCCGGGCGCTGGACATCGGCTGCGCCGTGGGTGGCTCGACGTTCGAGTTGGCGCGGCACTGCTCCGAGGTCATCGGGATTGACCATTCGCACCGGTTCATCGAGGTGGCGCGGCATCTGCAGCAGCACGGTTCCTTCGCCTACGCCTACCTCGAGGAAGGCATTCTAACCAGTCCCGCCACAGCCGTGGTGCCGGCAGAGATTGACCGTCGCCGGGTCGGGTTCGAGACGGGTGACGCCCAGGCCCTGCGCGCGGGACTGGGGGAATTTGAGGTGGTGCTGCTCGCGAATCTGGTGGACCGCCTCCGCGATCCCCGCCAATGTCTGAGCACCCTGCCCGCCTTGGTGCGGTCCGGTGGGCAAGCAATCCTCACGACGCCATGCACTTGGCTCGAGGACTACACTGCGCGGCCGCAATGGCTGGGCGGCATCGAACAGAACGGACGCCCGGTCAGAACGCTGGAAACGCTGCACGCCATGCTCGATCCCCATTTCACGCTCGCCCGGACGGTGGACCTGCCCTTCCTGATCCGCGAGCACGCCCGCAAGTTTCAGTGGAGCGTCGCCCTGGCCACGGTCTGGGTCCGGCGGAGCGCATCCCACGTATCTGGGTAGCCCCTCCTAATCTTAATCTTAATCTTAATCTCCCCGCCCCGGCCCCTGCCCCGAGATTAAGATTACGATTACGATTACGATTAGGAGCCAGAAACGGCCACCCAAAAAGTGAACTGCATCCGGTCCGGACTAAAGCCGGTGTCTCTTTGTGGCGGCTATTCCGCTTTGGTGAGCTTCAAGCCGCGCAGGTTCATGGGCTGCCAGCTCGCGGCGTCTTTGGCGCGGATTCTCACCACCTGGTCGCCGGCTCGCTTGACTTCGAGCTGGCCGAGATTGATTTCCTCGAACCGATCCCAGCCGGCAGTCCGGGCGGCCAGGCCGCTGACGTGCTGATCGGCGGCTTCGACGACGAATTGTGAGGAGCCGGAAATAGACGCGACACTGGCACTGACGTTGAAGGCGCCGGCCTGCGGGAAATGCACCGTCCAGGACGCCCACTCGCCGCCCTTGTCCCAGAAGCCGATGTTCGGCTTGCCGTCCTTGTCTTCGAGCGCGATCTGGTCGCCGTGCAAGTCCGCATCGTCCGCCCCGAGGGAGAAGTTGCCCCTGGCGTCGGGTGCGAGAGCGGCGGTGGGAACCGCGAAGGGAACGTTCTTGAGGTTGCTGCCGGTGATCTTGAGCGCGGCGGTGTACTCGGAAACCTTGTTCGCCGGGAGCCTCACGACCAAGCCGTCGGCGCTCTGCTTCCATTCGAGCGGGCCCGGGTAGCCGAGCAGGCTGACCCCGGTGATGTTGTTGACGTTTTCGCCGGCGGGTTTGGCCAGCGAGCGGACGGTGAGTTTGCCGTCCTCGGGCCAGCCGAGGGCAATGGCGTAGAGCGTGGCGCCCTTGGTAGTGAAACGAATTTCGCGGGCATTGTATTTGAAATCCTCCTTGAAGCTGCCGCCCTTGACCTTCACCGAGCTTTCCCCGTAAACCAGCCAGGGACGGGTGCCGAAGATCGCTTCGGCGTGGATGGCATTCCAGTCGGCGAGTTGGCTGAGCATGGTTTCGACTTCGGGATCGAGCGAGCCGTCGGGACGCTGGACGATGTTGAGCAGCAGGTTGCCGTTCTTGCTGACGTTGTCCACGAGCATGTGGATGACCCAGCTCACCGGGCGAAACTTCCAGTTGCGATCGTAGAACCAATCGCCAATCGAGGTGTCGGTCTGCCACGGATAGGGATCGATATTAGGCATGATGCCGCGTTCGAGGTCCTCGACCCAGCGGCCTTGGGACTTCTGTTTGCAGTTGTAGATGGCTTCAACCTTCCCGGCATGGCGAGCCGCGTCCTGGTTGTAGAAGTGGGCGATGAGGCTGCGGCCGACCTCGTTGCCGAAGGGCACGCCGCCGTCGCTGTACAACAAGTCAGGGTGGTAGTTATCCACCAGTTCTTTGATTTCGTCGTACCACTGCTGTTGCCATTTGGGATTGGCGCTGTACCAGCCCGTGTCGCCGGGTTCGGCCGGAAAGTGATAGAGGTCCCAGTAGTTGGAGTTCGCCCCGTCGTAAGGCACGCCGGCTTTCGGCCCGCTCCGGTCGGCGCGATGGCTGCTTTGGAACCAGGTGAAGCTGGCGCCGAGATGTTCGGAGACGCCAAAGCGCAGGCCGTACTTATGGGCGGCCTTCTGCCATTCGCCGACCACGTCGCGGTGGGGCCCCATGTTGACGGCATTCCATCGGTGGAGCTTCGAGTTCCAGAGGAAGAAGTCGTCGTGGTGCGAGCCCATGCTGACGAAGTACTTCGCGCCCGCCTTCTGGTAGAGCTGCATCAAACGGTCGGGGTCCCACTTTTCCGCCCTCCACAGGGGAATGATGTCCTTATAGCCAAACTCCGAAGGGTGGCCGTAATGGTTGGTGTGGTAGCTGTAGTGCTTGTTGCCCGGTTCGTACATGCCGCGGGCGTACCAGTCGCCGTCCATCGGCACGGCTTGCGGCCCCCAATGCGCCCAGATGCCGAACTTGGCGTCGCGAAACCAGTCGGGGCAGGCGTAATTCGTGAGGGAGTCCATCGTGGGCTCGAACGGGCCGGGAGCAATCGGCAGACGGAGGTCGGCAGCGCGCGCGCCGATGGTCAGAGCCATGCCCAGCAGCGCCGCCGCGGGAATTTTGGATTTAGTGTTCATGCATTATTAAGAGCAAGATTATGATTGGGAACTGGAAACCGCCACCCAAAAAAAGTGAAATGCGCCGGCAGGGCCAGGGCCGGTTCAAGAAGGCGCGAGGCCAGGGGCGGGGACGGCTTCGTCCCCGCTCCTTGCTCATGCGGGCCGGAAGGAAGCGGGGACGAAGCCGTCCCCGCCCCTTTCTTGGATCGGCCCTGCGGCGGGTCATTCCGGCAATTGTCTGAACCATCGGCGGGCTCGGGGCACGAAACGGGCTTCGAGGGTTTGGGTCTGGCGGGCGGCATCCGCCCGGATGGTGGCGCTCCAGGCGGGTTCGGCGGCCAGCAATAGGGCGTCGATTTGCGGCTGGACGCGGATTTCATGGCGAGCGACCTGGTCGGCCCGCCGGCGGGTGTGTTCGGCGCTGGCGGCGGCGAGGCGGTCAGCGGTCTTGAGCTTGGCGCCTTGGCTGGTGCTGCGGGCGGCGCGGGTGGTGAGTTCGCGTTCGTAGCTCTGGAAATACTCATCGATGCGGTCCAATTCCCGGCGCAAATAGCTTTCCTGCCGCGCGCGGATGGCGGCGAGGTCGCCGGCGAGGTCGGCTTCGAGAGCGGCGCGCAGCGAGGGCATCCAGCGCTCGGGGTCGGGCGTGGGCCAGAGGATCTCTTGCGTCGCTGGGTCGGCCTGGGCGAGGCTGAGTGATTGGGCGAGCGACTCATCGGGTTGGCCGTCGGGCAGCGAGAGGGCGAGCCGGCGCAGGGACCAATGCTGGTCGATGGCTTGGATCTCACAACGGACCAGGACGACGAGCGAAAAATGGGAGGCGGGCTTGAAGGGGCTCGCCAGACACCACCGGGTTGTGTCATCAAACTGCGCGCGCCAGAGCTTTTCAGCTACCGCCGCGTCGGGGGGACGGGCGGGTCCCTGGCCGGCCAGCACCACGCGCTCGAGCGGCAGAGGGACGGGGCGCAAGGCCTCGGCCAGACGGAACGTCAAGGGGCAGCCCGGAAAGACTTCCCGGGCGGCATCGCGCGCGCTGGCGGCGTCGGCCGGGGCGAAGAGCAACTCGACTTCGTGCAGCGCGCCGTCAACGGTCCAGAGTTTGGCGGGCTCGCCCTGGGCGACAATTTCGAGGCGGTCGTGCCAGGTGCGTTCGGAGAGGGCGCCGAGGGTAGTGAACCCCTCCTCATAGAAGTTGAGGAGCGCCGCGGGGTCGTAAGGGAGCCGCTCAAGTTTCATAGTCCTTTTCGAAAAGCGTCTCGTCGAGTTTCTTGATTTCGCTGTAGTTGTCGCGGGCGGCGGCCAGTTCCTCGCCCAGGCCGGCGAGCGCTTGGGCGACACTGCCTTCGCTTTCGCGCCAGCGGCGGAGGACTTCTTCGGCGAATTCGTCGCTGCTGAAGCGTTCGCCGAGGACCAGGCCGGTTTCGCCGACGACCAGCTCGAACAAATTGAGTTTTTCCTGGAGGAGATGGAGGAGATGTTCCTGCAAGGTGCCGGCCTGGACGAAGTTGTAGATGCGCACGGGCTCCTGCTGGCCCAGGCGGTGGAGGCGGCCGATGCGCTGCTCGATTTCCATCGGGTTCCAAGGCAGGTCGAAATTGGCCAGGCGATGGGAGAACTGGAGGTTGCGGCCCTCGGTGCCGCTGCGGGTCAGGAGGAGGGCGCCGCCTTGGCGCCGGAAACTCTCGGTGATGGGCTGGCGCTTGGGCGGGGGCGTAGCTCCGTTGATGACGAAAGTCTCGAGGCCCGCGCGGCGGAGTTCTTCGGCCAGGGCGGCCTGGGTGTCTAGGAATTGAGTGAAGATGACGATGCCGCCTGCCACGCGCGCGAGCGGGAGCAACAGTTCGCACTTGCGCCGCCAACTGCCTTCCAGCGGCGCTTGGGCGCTCCAGGCTTGAGCGGCCGCCGGGTCCGGGAACTTTTTGAGCGCCTCGCGCCAGGCCATGGGGCTGCTGCCTGCCGCCTGCAACAACAGGCGTCCCCAGAGGCTGGCCTGGCTGGGGCTGAGCTGGGCCAGGCGGGCGCGGAACTCCGCTTCCCACTGCTCCCAAAAACCGCGTTCGGCCGGCTCGGGTTCGAAGAGGACCGTTTCGGCGCGGCGGGGCGGCAGATGCAGCCCGGCATTGGCCCGGGTGTTGCGAATCATCACCTGGCCCAGGAGGCGGCGCAACTCCTCGGGCTCGCGGGGCTGGCGGGGCCGCTTGGGGTCGACGAAACGCGCCTGGAATTCCTTGGGGCTGGGCAACTGCCCGGGCTGCAAGAGGGTGACCAGGTTATAGAGTTCGGCGAGGGAGTTTTGAATCGGCGTGGCCGTGAGGAGGAGCAGGAACTGGCGCGAGAGGGCGTTGACCGCCTTCCAGGCCTGCGATTCACGGTTTCGCAAGTAGTGCGCCTCGTCCACGATGAGCATGTCCCAGTGCTCCTGGCGGGCGATCTCGAGCTGGGCGGGCTGCTTGAGGGTGTGGAGGCTGGCGATGAGGCCGAGGTTGTCGCGCCAGAACCGCTGGGGGTCGCCCCGGGCCGCGGCCTGGTTGGTGGTGGCGGTGGTGAGGCCGAATTTGTCGTTGAGTTCCTCTTCCCACTGGTCCACGAGCGAAGGGACGGTCAGCACCAGGAACCGCTTGACCATGCCCCGGGTCAGGAGTTCCTTGAGCACGAGGCCGGCCTCGATCGTTTTGCCCAGGCCGACCTCGTCGGAGAGCAGGGCCCGGCCCCGCAGGGGACCCAGGACGCGCAAGGCGGTTCGTTCCTGGTAATCCAAGCGCAGGATGCGGCAATGGGGCAGGCAGAGGAGATCGTCGGACTGGTTCGAAACCCACCAGAGGGCGGCCCGCTCGCGCAGGGCGTAGTGCCTGAGGTCCGCCAGGGGGAAAGTCGTTTCCTGGAACTCCAATCGGGGCAGTTCGATGCGCAGAGGGACCGGCGGCAGGGGCGAGCGAGGGGTTGGCCCGGCCTGGGCGACAGTGGAGGCGTGGGGCTTGGGCTGGGTTTTTGCCTCCGCCGCCCTGCGTTCCTGGGCAAGTTTTTCGCGGCGGCGGCGCTTTTCGGCCAGGCTCTCGAGGAGCTGACGGCGGCGCGCCTCTTCCTCCGCCCGCCTTTCCTCCCGGCGCTCGGCGCGGCGCGCCTCCCTCTCCGCCTCCGCCCGCAGCAACGGCCCCATCCCGTCCATCATGTCCTCCAGAGGCGAGGCCTCAAAGGACCGCGTCCCGAAATCGGGGCGCAAGGCTTCGGCCATTTCCCCGATACGGTCCGTCACCCAATCCGCAGGGGATTGGCCGGGCTCGAGAGGGAACATCTCAACCAGGACCGGCGTGGGGCTGTGCCGCTGCGGTTTGAGCATAAAAGCGGCAAACCCGGCCGGGTCGCTCGGGAATCGGGTGAGCCAGAGGCCCAGCGCCGCACGCACCAGGCGGCGGTCATGGGTGGTGTATGTCTGGTCGCACCGGCCGTCGGCAGAGAGGGTCCAGGCGAGTTCGTTGCTCCCGGTGCATTCGATTTGGCCGGTGGCCACCGACCGCCCGCCCGGCGATTCGGTCCACTCGAGACGGACGTGGTTCTCGACTACGTTAACGGTGACACAAAGCCGGAGGCGGGGCTTGGCCTGGGACGCAAACAGACCCGGCCCGTGGTCGCCCTCCGGCGCATCGAGATGAGCACCGAGCCATTCGCGGGCCAGGGCCTGCGCGGCGCGCGGGCCGGGCCTTTCGGACGCAGCCGTCCCTGCTGGCGCCGCTTCCACCATGCGGGCAAAGGCCTGGACCTGGCGTCCGAGCCATTTCCAGGCGGGTATGTCTGGCGGCAATGGGACAGAAAGGGCAGCGTCCGGCGCGTGCGGGGCCTGGGCCCGGTCGCATTTCACGCGCAGATGCACCCGCTCGTCGGGAACGGGAAATCGTTTGCGCAGGCGGGCGACCAGGGCATGGGCCGAGGTGCCGCGGCTGTTGCAGCCGTGCCGCTGGATCTTTCCTCCGACATCCAGGTTCAGCGTCAACGAATACCACCAAAACCCTCGATGAGGCGCCGCCTCCAATTCCGCGTAACCCGCCAATACCGCCGCCCCGGGCGCCTGCCATTGAAAAAGGAAGCTGCCGGCGGCGAGGTCAAGCGTGACCCACAGGTCCATCGGCTCCCCTGGGGCGTTGGCGGCCTCATCGTCACCGGTTGCCAAGAGCTCAGCCTGTTTCATAACTCTGCTCGAGTGTCATCGGCGTGAAATCAGGAGCAAGATTAAGATGACGAGGCAGAAACCGCCAACCAAAAAGGCGAAATACCTCCGAGGGCGCGAGCCTAAGATTGATAAAGATTTTCGCTTGACAAGGCCTTGAATCGGGGTTAAAAGGGAGAGCGAAATAGATCTTGTATAACAATCTACGGATGGACTGCCTTATGTCATTACTGAAGCGCTATTCCTGCTGCGGTGCGCTGGCCTGCCTCTTGGCTGGCGGAGCTTATGCTCAAGTAACCTCGATTAATTCCGTTGCGGTTACCAAGCACGCGTACAACGACGTCCCGAGTGCCACGACCACCGTCATCAACAGCTATCCTTCGGTCCTGGCGGTGAACGAGTTCGGCGTAAGCGCGCCGGCGCCCGCTTTCGCCAACCGGGACGTGTGGCAGTTCTCAGCTAATGGAACCAGTCCCTACCAGTTTCAGCCCAACGATTATTTCGTGGCGTCCATGGACTTGACGCTGGTCGGCAGTCCCATTACGCCCCGCAAGGAAGCGGGTTGGCTGTTCAGCACCACCTCGAGCGGCGACATCCAGTTTATCGTCGATACCGATGGGCACGAGGTGGTTCAGTTCGGAGGCATCTCATTTTACTCGTTTAGCGCCAATAATATCGTCAGCTATAACTCCGGGCAAACTATCCACCTGGGCCTGAGTTATTTCCAGGATGCGAGCGGCAAGAACGCGCTGCAATTCTCCGCCAACGGCAACCTGAGCCCCGTTTTCGAGTTTGGTCCCACGGTTGGCAGCCACGCGCTGGACATTGGCACCGGCAGCACGCTCGGGGGGTACCTCCAAGTTGACAGTGATCCCGCAAACCCGGCTAATGGGGGAACGGCGCTCTTCCAGAATATGACCATCACTCCCGCGCCCGAACCCTCGGTGCTGGCGCTCCTGGTTCTGGGCGTCCCCCTGTTGTTCCGCCGCCGTAGCTAATGGCCGCGTAGCGCAGGTTTCCAACGTGCCGTATCGCCGACTTCCAATCGGGAGGCTGTCCCTGCTTGGTCGCACCTGCGGATTGGAAATCCGCGATACGGCAGACTGGAAGTCTGCGCTACGCCTTCCGACTGGCAGAACTCGTGAAATACCCGGGCTGGAGAGCCGTTCAGGCAGGCAGAGGCGGATTTCATAGGCGGCAGGTCCTGCTCGCCCGCCCAGTCCAAACCCGTGCGGCCTCTGAGGTCTGCATCAAGGGGAAACGACCTTATAGAAGCGCTGAGTATTGCCGAGCAAGGGGTCGTTTACAGATTTGACGGTGCCGTCGCCCATGACCGCCGTCAGCAGGGTCCAATCGCCCGAGGCCAAATCAGTCCGGTAAAGCACGCTGTAGGGCACGCCTGATTGGGTGGGGAAGGAGAGGACCAAGCTGCCGCCCGAACGCGTTGCGTTGAGGGTGATCACCGACACCGGGACCAGCATGAAGTAATTCGGATTACAGTCACCCGCCGTGGTTATGCGCAAGGTGGCCAGGCCATTGAGGGTCACGACGGCCGAGGCGTTCAGGGCATCATCCCGCAAGGGCACCCAATCGTAATTGACGTAATCCCGGCCGAGAGCGCTCCAACGGCCCAACCGGCGGGTGACCTCGTTGGCGGTGCCGGCGCCGCTGACGACCTCGTCGAGGAACATCGAATAGGTAACGCCCAAACCGCCAGAAAAACGGCCATAGACGTAAAAGGCGCCGGCGGGGTACAGGCGCGTGTAGTTGGCCCAGTCCGTGGCGGCGAAGTACGCCAGGAAATAGTCCACTGCGCCCGCGTCGACGAAAACGGTCCTCAGGTAATCATGCGACGCGAGATTGTCCTGCGGGATCCCGACGGCACGATAAGGAAACTGCTCGCCCGTCAGCGACATGTGCTGAAAGTCAATGTTGGAGACGGCCGGGTAGGGGCCATTATAGTCAGCGTAGGCGTCCGGAAACCAATTGGTTATGAACTGCCCGCCGTGGTAATCGAAATCCTCCGCCTCGACCATGTAGTTGGACTCGCTGAACGTATCGAAGGTGTCCGTCACGAGGATGCCGTGACCGAGCACATTGGTGGCGGCCACGAGGGCAAAATGCGTCGCGTTGGACGCCAGGTTGGGGAAAACCACGTTCCTGGTCGAGGCCGACCCGGTGATGACCAGGTTCGACGAAACGTCCTTGCCATCGAGGTTCAGGGTGATGCCGTTCGAGGGGAAGGTGCTCCCGAAGGCAGTGACGGTGAAGCTGAAGGCGTTGGTAGGTTCAAATGGCCGTGTGCCGGTGGGATAAACGTTGCTCAAACGGGGCAAATCGGCCTGGGCGGCCACGAGCATGAAGAAGTTCGGCAGCAGGTTGCCGCCGCTGGTGACGCGCAAGGTCTGTTTGCCCGCAAGGGTGACGAGCGCGTTGTTGCCGTTGGTGTCCTTGAGATAGACGTTGTCGAAGGCGCTCCACCCACGGCCGCCGTTGATCGTGAAGGTGCCCACGTCCGTCGTGGTAGTGTCCGGATTTACCAGGCTGAGGGTAAGCGCCCCGGAAAGGCCGATGTCGGTCGAGAGGCGGCCGATGACCCAATAGGTCCCGTTCGTCCAGTCGCGCGTATAATTGAGCCACATGTCCGTGTTGAACGGGTCGATCCGGTAATCAAACACGCCTGCGAGGACATGGTCTTTGCGCGCGTAGTCGCCGGAGATTACGGTTCCGACCGCGTCGTCGGGACGATACGCATGGTTTGGGGCGCCGCCCAGGTCATGCTCGTCCACGCCCTCCACACCCACCGTGCCAAAGTAGCAGCCGGCGGTGCCGATGGTGTTGCAGAGGGCGGGATGATCGAAATACATGCCGTTGGTAAAATCAAAGTCTTCCGCTTCCCAAAGGTACAGGACCGGTGGGACCCCCACCCAGGTGGTTTCGAAGTAGGTGTTCGCGCTGGCGGTGAGATTGAAGGCGTCGGTGACGGTGATCGAGGCCGTGTACGTCAGGTTGGACTGCAGCCCCAGGTAGGTGACGCTCTTGTTGGAGGAACTGCCGCTGATGACCAGGTTCGAGGAGACGTCCAGCCCGTTGACCACCACGTCGATGCTCCCATTATTGATGGTAAAGCCGCTTGGGGAACTGACGTGGAAGGTGAGGCCGTCTGCCGGGTTGACGAAGATCATGTTCAAGGGGAAGAGCTCGCTGATCACCGGAGGGACCGGGCCGCTGACCTGGTCCAGCAGGGCATCGTCAAAATAACAAGACCCGCCTTCGCTGGCCGATTGCACATAGACAAAGCGGTAGCGGACCAGCGTAGTGCCGAGCGGCGCTACCAGTTGGTTCACCGAACCGGTGACGGCGTAGGTGTTGAAAAAGGGGTCGCCAATCGACACCATGGAGGAGACGTCGCAGGCGTTGGTCACCTGGTACTGGAACCAGTTGCCGGTCCCGACGCTCGCAGTAAAATGAGCCGACTGATAAAGGGCCAGAAGGTTGCTGTTCGACCCGAGGAACAGGACCTCCAGCCAGACTGAGCAATCCGCGCCCAGGGTGTCGGTGCCGCTGGTGAACAGCCATCCGCCGGCTTGATAGGTCGAGCCCGGGGCGCTGCTCAAATCCTGGTAAATCCCGGCGGCATTGTTCGTGCCGTCATAGCACGCGCCCCATTCCTTGAAATAGAGCGAGCCGGAATGCGGGGTGACAGCGTCGTCGACCCAATAATTGCCAAAGGCCTGAGCCGTCGGCGGGGCAAAGCGCGTCCAACCGCTCGGGAGGTTGTGGCCGCTGTTTTGCTCGAAGCTCGGGTTCACCAGGAGGTTGGCGGCCCCGGCGGGCGCCGTCGCCAGCGCCGTGGCCGCGGCTAACGACATCAGCGCGGCCTTCGCGCCTGGGAAGTGTCTGCTTCGCCGTTGATGCGGCAGGAACGGGGGGGTGCTCGATCGGGAGTTCATCGCGTGTGGTCGGAAGAGTCGTTGCTCGGTTTTCAACATCCAACACGCCCTGCCGCGGGTCACGGTGGCGTTAGCCCTCGAACGTCGCACGGAAAGGCGCTTTGTCAATATTCCGTTTGCGCGCAGGGTCCGCCGTGTTAGGCTTTGGGCCGCTTTTGCATTGGCACCTTATGAAACGCAATCTGCTCGGTCACCTTCTCCTCCTGGCGGCCGCGCAAAGCCTCCTGGCGATCGATCCCCCGATCGGCCTGGTCAGCCGGGCCGGGGATCAAAGCGTCGTTTTGCACTGGGACAGGAGCGGCGATGCCAGTCTGGCCGGCTATCGCGTCTATCGTTCGAGCGCCGGCGCCGGGGGCCCGTTCACGCTCCTGAACTCAAGCGGTTTGCTGACGTCGCCCGGCTATTGCGACCTCAGCAGCAGCGTCATTAATGGGCAGACCAACTTTTACTATGCGACGGCCGTGAGCACGGCGGCGCAGGAGAGCGGCCCGGGCGCGACGCTCGCCGTGCTCCCTCATTTGTTTGCGAGCGACGATGAGTTCCTCGAGTACGTCCAGGAAACCACTTTCGACTACTTCTGGTACGGGGCGAACCCGGCCAACGGCCTGGTGCCGGACCGGAGCGCGACCGGCTCCGCTTGCAGCATCGCCGCGGTCGGGTTTGGCTTGACGGCCATCGGCATCGGCATCGACCACGGCTGGATCGCGCGGACCCAAGGGATCGCGAGGGTCCTCACCACGCTGAATACCTTCCTGGCGGGACCGCAAGGCACCAACACCGTCGGCGTCATCGGCAATCGCGGCTGGTTTTACCATTTCCTGGATATGAACACCGCGCTGCGCGCCGGCAGCACGGAACTGTCCTCCATCGACACCACCCTGTTGCTGGCCGGCATCCTCTACGTCAACCAATACTTCGACGGCGCCGACGCTGACGAAACGTCGATCCGGACCATGGCCCAGGCCATCTTTAACCGGGTGGATTGGACTTGGATGGCTCAGGGGACCGACGCCGTGGCCATGGGCTGGCAGCCTACCAGTGGTTTCGAGGGTTACGGCAATTGGGTGGGGTATAACGAGGGAATGATTCTCTATTGCCTCGGTCTGGGCACTGCCACCAATCCCTTGCCCGCTTCCGCATGGAACCGATGGACCGGCGGTTACACCTGGGGCACGTTCTTCGGCCAGACCTTCATCCCGTTCCCTCCGTTGTTTGGCTACGAATACTCCCATTGCTGGATTGACTTTCGACACGTGGCCGACGCTTACATGAACAGCCACAACTGCACCTACTTCGAGAACTCGAGGCGCGCGGCCCTGGCGCAGGTGGCTTACGCCGTGGCCAACCCCAACCACGAGGTGGGCTACAGCAGCAACGTATGGGGGTTGACCGCCTGCGACGGGCCATCGGGCTACGGAGTGCATGGCATCCCGCCCAACGGCTCGGATGACGGCACCATCGCCCCCACCGCGGCGGGCGGGGCCATGCCGTTTGCCCCTGAATACTCCCTGCCAACCTTGCGCTACTTTTACAGCCACTATCGTCCTCGAATTTGGACTGCCTATGGCTTCCGGGACGCATTTAACCTCGGGGCGGGATGGCAGGATACAGACGAACTCGGCATCGATCAGGGTCCCATCGTTATCATGATCGAGAACTATCGCACGCAGAGTGTGTGGCGGCGGTTTATGCAAAACGACGAGGTCCAAAGAGGTCTGCAACGGGCTGGCTTTGTCCCTCTGCCGTTCGTGGCGCTCCACGGGCAAGCCCTGCCGGCCCTGCGAGCCTTCAATCTGGCCTGGGAGTCCTCCCCAAACCGATACTATCAGGTCGAGTATTCCCCCGAGTTGCTCACCTGGACCGCTTCCTCAGGATTTGTTCTGGCGACGAACACCGGCGCGTTCGATTGGCTGGACTCCGGGCCACCCGCCACGTCATCCGCGCCCGCCGGCGCGCCGGAGCGATTCTATCGAGTGTTCCAGCTAGGCCCGCCCTGAGGCCGGCACAGAGTATGAAAACCGAGAACGAAACGGCGGCGGCGGTGCTGGAATTGCGCCACGTCACCAAGCTCTTCGGCCAGTTCAAGGCGGTCGACGACGTCAGTTTCAGGCTGGGTCCCGGCTCGATTTGTGGTTTTCTGGGCCCCAACGGGGCGGGCAAGACGACGACCATTCGGATGATCCTCGAAATCCTCAAGCCCACCAGTGGGGCCATCACCGTGCTGGGCCGGCCTTCGGCGCTCGAGGTGCGTCATCGCCTGGGGTACCTGCCGGAAGAGAAGGGGCTTTACAAGAAGATGAAGGCCTGGGCGATCGTGGCGTATTTCGCAACCTTGAAAGGGATGACCCGCCAGGCGGCCAAGCGGCGGGCCTTCGAGTTGCTGGAACGGTACGGTTTGAAGGACTTTGCCGAGAAACCGACCGATGCGCTCTCGAAGGGGATGGGCCAGAAAGTGCAAATCCTGGCGGCCATCGCTCACGACCCGGAATTGGTGATCCTGGACGAGCCGTTTTCGGGGTTGGACCCGGTGAACCAGGGGGTGATGGAAGAACTCATCCGGGAGATGGCCCGGCGGAACCGCACGGTCCTCTTCTCGACTCACGTGATGGAGCACGCGGAGCGTCTGTGCGAGCGCATCCTGCTGATTGCCCGAGGCCGCCTCATCTTCGACGGTTCGATGGCTGAGGCGAAACGAACGGTGCCGCGGCGCGTGCGGCTCGAGACCGAGGACGACGTTGCGCCGCTGCGCGATTTGGCCGAAGTGAGCGCGATGCGCGCGCTGCCTCGAGCCGGCGCCCAGACCGATGGGCCGGGGCACGCTTCACAGCAGTGGGAACTGGAGCTGCGCGAGAACTCGGATCCACAGCTTATTTTGCAGACCTGCTTTGGCCGGAGGATTCGGCTCAAGAGCTTCAACCAATCCGAGCCGACCCTGCATGACGTCTTCCTGCGCCTGGTGGGTGCGGAGGCCAAGGAGGTTGTGTTCCGATGAGATACGCATTGCTGGTGGCCTGGCGCGAGTACGCGGAAAATGCCAAGACCCGTGGTTTCTGGGTCGGGATATTCCTGTTTCCTCTCATCCTGCTGCTTTCGATCCAGGTGCCGATTTTGATCGAACAGAGAGCCACTCCCGTCCGCTATTATATCCTCGTGGACCCCTCGCGGAGCCTGGCTCCGGCCATCGAAGCGGCGCTCGAGAAATCCTACCAGCAGCAGATGCTGGCGGCGCTCAAGCAGTATGCCCGAAAGAACGCGCTGCCGATGACCAACTCGGCCGCCCCGCGGCCGGGCCCTTCCCTGGAAGCCCTCAACGAGGCGGATGCCCAGTCCCTGGAAACGTTTGTTGCGAAGGGTGGCAGGGACTTCTTCCTCGCACAGATCGAGCCCCGGCTGCACCCCGGCGCGGCGCCTTTCCGGGAGCCGCGCCGGCTCTTTCAGCAGGTCAAACTTCCGCCGGCCATCAACCCCAAAGCGGAGCTGTCCACGATTGCCGAAGACCTGAAACCGTATTTGCGGCAGGACAAACTCGTGGAGGCCAACGGCGCTACGGTCCCACTTGCCGCCGCCATCCTGATTCCGCCTCAGCTCGAGGACCAAATCGTCCGACCTCAACCCCGGTCCCCGGCCGCGGCTGCCCGGCCTTCTGCCACCCCTCGACAGATCCAGTATTGGTCAGCCAACGCCTCGGACAACCGGTTCCGGGATGAAGTCGAGCGCGCCGTCAACGCCGAGGTTCGCCGCCGCGAGTACCTGGCGCGCGGCATCGATGCCGGCGTTATCCAGCAGATCGAGCGCACTTATGTCCCCTTCGTCAGCCTCAATCCCAAGAAGGAAAAGGGGCTCGAGGCGATGGGGGCAGCCGATATCATCCGGCAATGGGCGCCCAGCGCCTTTGTCTATCTGCTCTGGGTCGCCACCTTCACGGTCATGCAGATGCTCCTAACCAACACCATCGAGGAGAAATCCAACCGCATCATCGAAGTGCTCCTCTCCTCGGTCACGCCGGGCGAATTGATGATCGGCAAGCTCTTGGGCATCGCGGCCATCGGCCTGACGATGGTCGGCGCCTGGGTGGCGGCGTCGTTTGGCGTTTTGCTTTGGAAATCCGGTGGCGCCCCTGAGGTTACCGGCCAGATCTTGCTCGTCCTGCGGACCTCCAACCTGCTGCCGCTCTTCGCGGTCTATTTCCTCCTGGGCTATCTCATGTACGCCGCGTTCATTCTTTCGCTCGGCAGCGTCTGCAATACCCTCAAAGAGGCCCAGAGCTACATGGGGGCGATGACCCTGCTCTTGATCGTCCCGCTGCTGACGCTGCCCTTCATTCCCAAAGACCCCAACGGCCCGCTGGCGCGCGTCCTCTCCTGGATCCCCTTTTACACCCCGTTTATCATGATGAACCGCGCCACCGCTGACCCGCCGCTCATTGACCTCGTCGGCACCCTGGTACTGTTGGTGGCCACCACCCTCGGCGCCCTCTACCTGGCCGGGCGCATCTTCCGCATCGGCATCCTCCGCACCGGCCAGCCGCCCAAGATCGTGGAGATGCTCCGCTGGGCGCTGCGACGCTAAGGGTGGTATCCGATGACGCGCGTGGTCACATCTTCCTGCGCCAGGAACGTTTAGATCCGTTGCCCCTCGTCGGGGAGTCCGGCCAGCCGTCAGCGCCAATTCGCTTCAGGAAATCGAGCGCACTCTTTCGGCCAGCCGGGAGCTTCCGGGCGGCGTCCCGAATGGCGCGAACTTCCTCAGCGATTCGCCTTCTCGAGAGTTCAACTGTAATCATCTTAGCCAAGTCTCCCGGCGACGGAAGACATGATTAATCTTACAACATCCAGAGACTGGCGCGAGGAAATTCGGCGAAAAGACCGGCGTTGGTGGCGATCACGAACTCCCAGTCGAACGGTTCAAGCCACGGTCTTTTCACGCCGCCGCTTGAGACTGCGGTTGATTTTCTGGAGGGGGCCCACGCCCTCGCTTTTGAGATGCCCTTTCCCGGTCACCGAGTACACCGGCGCAGCAGAGAAACGGGGCTGAATCTTCGCCCCGTCCCGCACCACGCTCCGGAGCAATTTGCGTTGCATTTCGGTCACGGGACCAATCAACGATTATTAACCACGGCTCACAAGTCGCAATAACGGAACACGACCTGTCGAGGGCGCTGAGACGCTGAGGGCCGCGGCTCTCAGCGTTCCACGGTTATCCCGCCGGAGGTGAAAAGGCTCGTCTTCGGCAGTACGGAGAGATAATCCACCAGGATGTGCTCGGCCTCGGCCAGGGCGGCGTCCACTGCGGGCGGTTTCTCCTCGTCGAGGTCGTTGCCCAGGTCGTCAAGAGGTCCGGTTGCCGGGGGCTGGCCTCCAACCGAGGCGTTGGTCTGGCCGGCGGAACTGCTCACCTCCCTTTTCGACAGCGCCTTAGCCACCAAATTGGTTTTTTCGACCGGCGGCGGCAGGCCCGGTTTGTCCGCGTCCAACAAAGTGAGTTCATGGACAATTTCCGGCGAAGCTTTCCGGGCGAGGCGCTCTTTCTTGCGGCTCTTCTCCCGGGCGTCATCTTCCTCCTTCTGCTTGAGCCGCTGCTTTTCGTTGAGGGAGACGCTCTTGTCGGCCTCGAACTTCTTATAGGTTTCGATGTCCTGGCGGATATAAGCGAATTCGGGGTCGGCCGCGAGGCGCTGGGTGGAATGTTTGCGCAGCTCAGCCAGGTAGGGCGCCACCAGGTTCAGGCGGTCGTAGTCGGCGCTGGGCACCGCATCGGCTTCGAGGGCGTTTTCCAAGGTGCTCTCGCCGATCTCTTTGGATTCACCCAGCACTGAAGGCAGGATGATGTCGGGGACGACCCCGGTGCGTTGGGTGGAGGCGCCGCTCGGGCGATAGAATTTCTTGATGGTGATCTTCATCGCGCCAGGGTCGGTGCCGAGGGCGGGGCCGCGGGTGATGTTGGTGTAATAGACATTCAAGGGCACGAGGCTTTGGACTGTCCCCTTGCCGTGCGTCGAGGAATCCCCCACGATCAGGCCGCGGGCATAGTCCTGCAAAGCGCCGGCCAGAATCTCCGATGCCGAGGCGCTCAGCCGGTCGGTCAGCACAATCAACGGCCCGTCGTAGGCGATGCCGGAATCGGGGTCCATGTCTTTTTCGACCGAGCCGTCCCAGTTGCGGACCTGCACGACGGGTCCCTCTTTGATGAAGAGGCCCGTGAGCCGGATGGCTTCCTCGAGGGAGCCGCCTCCGTTGTGCCGCAAGTCCAGGATGAGGCCCTTGACATTCTCCTTCTTGAGCTTGTCGAGCAGTTTCCTGACATCGGCCGTGGTGCTGGGCGCAGAGGACCGATCGTGCGGGCCGACGAGGTCCATCGGCGCATAAAAAGAGATGAGATCGATCACCCCGAGCCGCAGGTTGCCGCCATGAGCGTCAGGCAACTCGATGACCTTGGCCTTGGCCTCCTCGTCACGGAGCGTGATCTCGTCCCGGATGAGCGTGAGGCAACGGCGGGCCGAAGCATCCGCGCCCGCCGGCTGAATCGTGAGTGTGACCTGCGTGCCCTTGGGCCCGCGAATAAGCTGCACCGCCTTGTTGAGCCGCATGTCCACGAGGTCCACGGGGGGCGAATTGCTCTGCGCTACCGCCACGATGCGGTCGTTCTCTTTAATCTGCTTGCTCTTCATCGCCGGTCCGGGGAGCAGCTTGTTGACGGTGCAATACCCGTCTTCGGAGCGCAACTCTGCCCCAATCCCCTCCAACCTCAAGTTCATCTGGATCGCAAAGTTCTCCAACTGGGAATGGGTCATGTAGTCCGAGTGCGGGTCGTACACCCGGGCCAGAGTCGTGAGATAAATTCCCAGGATATCTTCGTCATTCAGTTCCCCGAGCGCACGCAGGTTCCGGTGGTACCGCCGGTGCAGCATCTCGACAATCCCCTCGTGTCCCGTCTTGGGTTTGGCCGAGGCCTCAGGGACAGTCCCGCCCGTGTTGCGGACAATCACCCCGGTTGAAGGGAGGCTGGCCCTCTCGAACGTGCTCAGCCTGCTCACCTCATTCGTGGCGGCCTCCTTGGGCAGGCCTCGAGCCGCCTTTTTCTCGGCGCTGCTTTCCACCAGCTTCTCTTGCAGATACTCCGCCCGCAGCCGGTCCCGCCATAGCTTCCTGGCCTCGTCCAGGTTCTTCGGATAGGACAGATCCTTGCGGTTGATGGTCACGCGCTCATCGGTGTCGAAGGTGAACCTCTCGTGGTCCAGCAGGTAGTCCACGTAGGCCACCTGTTGCTCGAGCCGCTCCATGAAGCGATTGAAGATCTCGCACGCCGGCGTGGTGTCCGGGCGCCTCCGGTCCAGCGTCAGCCGCTGGAGATTGGTCCGGTAATGCTCGAACCCGGTGATGTCCGCTTGCAAAAAGCGCAGGTGCTCCGGGTCGTAGGTTTCCAAGTACTTGTCCAGGAACTTGCTCGAAACGGCGGCGTTGAAGTGCTGCCTCAGAAACTGGTTGTGCTCGAGCATAAACGCCGCGGTAAAAGCGATCTTCCCGTCGTCCGGCGCCGGTTTGAGGGGCTCAAAGACGTTCGTCGAGCTCTCGGGGCCCTCCGCCTGAAGGGCCGGCGCAGAGCCGGCGGGTTGGGTGGGCTCGGCCGAGTAGAGCGGCCAGACCAGGTTGCAACTCAACAGGAACAGCAGCAACTGCGACAAGAAACGATTCATTATTACTTTCAAGGTGCCTAACCTTAGCACAGCTTTGACGGTTCGCACCAAGGAATGTTCATTCGCCACCGGTTTTCTTTAACGACGGCGTCGGGCGCGCTGAGCGTGGAGCGTGAGAGCGTGGCCACGCTCGCACCCACTCCTACTCCTAATCTTAATCCTAATCCTAATCTCCCCCGGCCCGAGAGCAGGATTACGATTAAGATTAAGATTAAGATTAATATTAGGATTATGAGCGGTCTTCACCGTTCCAATTGCGCCTTGCCGCGCTCTCACGCTCCCCGGCCTTACGGTCCTCTCGCCGGCGCTGCGGGCAGCCAAACCTGCATCGGGCCGGGCTGGCCGTTGTCCCAGACGCAGTACGGAACGGCAATTATGTCCACGCGCCGCGGCGGAGCCAGGGCCTGGTAGAGGCCGCCGTCCGGGCTGGGCTGGGGTGCGATTTCGACGGCGCCTTTAATGGCGACAATGCCGCCAAGCAGGGTTTCCTCTTTTTCCGCTCTCCACTGGCCGGCCGGCGGCAGGTAGAGGGAGGAAAGCGGTTCAGATTGGTCGCAGCCCTCGACGCAATAGACCAGCGGCCCCCGCTGCAGGGCCACCTGGCCGAGGTCGGCCTTGACGTTGGGATTGGCGGCGATGCGCTGGACGGGCATGGGCAGGTCCAGCTCGACGCTATCGCCGTTGTCCCAGGCGCGTTCCAGGACGAGGTAGCCGCGCTCGACGCGCGGGTTGGCGATCCGGCGCCGGTTGATGGAAACGCTGGCGCCGTGGCACCAACCGGGCACGCGCAGGCGGAGGCCCAGTTTGGCCGGCCGTTCCAAACGGGGGCGGAGCAGCACCTTGCCATCCCAGGGATAATCGGTGGCCACATCCAGGTTGAACTCCTGGCCCTGTAAACGCGCGCTGGCACTCCCCTGGATATACAGATTGACCCAGAAACCGTCGTCGCTGAAAGCATAAGCGTACCCGCCCAGCGAGGCAATCGTGCGGCAGATGTTTGGCGGACAGCAGGCGCAGCCGAACCACTCCTGGCGATGGTGCCGCCCGGCGCTGGCCAGCGGGTTGACATAAAAGAAACGCGTCCCGTCCAGCGACATCCCGGCGAGCGCGCCGTTATAGAGCGAACGCTCGAAAACGTCCGCATACCGGGCGTCGCCATAAAGGAGAGCCAGACGATGGTTCCATTGGGCCAGGGCCACGGAGGCGCAGGTCTCCTGGTAAGCCGTGAGGTTCGGCAGGTCGTAATCGGTGGTGAACCCTTCATTCTGCGCGCTCGGGCCGATGCCTCCGGTCAGGTACAGGTTCCGCTCCGTCGTGTTGCGCCACACCCGGTCCAGCATCGCCAATAACGCCCCGTCCCGGGTCTCCGCCGCCACGTCGGTCGCGCCGCTCATCAGGTACGCGGCCCGGACGGCATGCCCTTTGATTTTCTGGTGTTCCACCATCGGCACGTCATCCTGCCAATAAGACCCGTCGTAGCGGTCCAGGGGCGTGTGGTGTTCCTCGGCGAAATAATGGCGCCCGCGGTTTTCGATGAAAAACCGCGCCAGGTTGAAATAACGCGGCTCGGCCGTCGCGCGCCACAACTTGATCAGCGCCAGCTCGATTTCCGGGTGCCCCGGATACCCCAGCCGCTTGCCCGGACCGAACACCGAATCGATATGGTCGGCCAGCTTGACGGCCACCTCGAGAAACGCCCGCTTGCCGGTCGCCTGGTAATGGGCCACCGCGGCCTCGAACAAATGCCCCGCGCAATACAGCTCATGGCAATCCCGCAGATTGGTCCACCGCTTGCCGGGCTCCTTGACGATGTAATAGGTATCGAGATAGCCGTCCGACTGCTGCGCCGCCGCAATCTTGGAGATGATGGCATCCAGGCGCCGCTCGAGGTCCGCATCGGGATGGATGGCCAGCGAGTAAGCGACCGATTCCAGCCCCTTGTAGAGGTCCGAATCCATAAACACCGGCCCCGAATAACCATTGGTGGCCCCCGCCGCCGCCAGTTCGAAATTATGGATGTTGCCCGCCTTTTCCAACATCGCCAGGTTGATGGCGATTGCCGCCACCCGGTTCGTCTCCTGCCGGGCGGCCCAGAAAGAGTCGCGTATCCGCACCTGGGTGAAGGGGACCGGCCGGAGTTTCAAGAGCTGGGCCGGCTCGGCATCGATCGCGGAAAGCGGCGCGCCGGCACAGGCCAGGGCCAGGGGCAAGAGGCAGAATCCGTTTCGCATATCCGGGCCTCTTTATAGGGCCTGCAGAGGGCCGTTTGCAACCTTTGTCGCAACCTTTGTCGCAACCTTTGTCGAAAACCTTTGTCGAAGACCTTTGTAAAAAAC